>Ga0208297_1000232_pt1 | contig 140148 bp, 112 predicted proteins | sample LMS_cellobiose_e_FD_187367 | JGI IMG/M metagenome (GOLD analysis project Ga0208297, IMG submission 187367) | Rumen-fistulated moose microbial communities from Alaska, USA - LMS_cellobiose_enrichment (SPAdes) (version 2) | ecosystem: Host-associated > Mammals > Digestive system > Stomach >...
GAGGGAGCCTCCGGCCTGGACCGGGTCCCGTATTTCATCATTTACCTGCGTGACATCTCTGACTGCGCGATCGTGGACGCCTATATGCGGGAGCGTTTCCCCGATGTCCCGCGCATCCTCCTCGAGGCGCGCGTCTGCCGCCCTTCCTGGCTGATAGAGATGGAGTGCGAAGTCGCGCCTGACATTTGTCTTTCGTGAAAATAATGCTATTTTTGCCCTGATGGAAAATCTGGATCGTCTCAGAAAAGAAATCGATGCCGTGGATGAACGGATGACCGCCTTGTTCGAGCAGCGGATGGCGCTGGTGCGCGACGTTGTCGCCTACAAGACGGCGCACGGCCTGTCGATCGCGGATCCGTCGCGGGAAGAGGATGTCATCCGGCGCAATGTCGCCCGCATCGCCGACCGTGACATCCGGGAATATTATGTCAGCTTCCAGCAGGAGGTCATGCAGCTTTCGCGCGACTGGCAGCGCCGGTTGAGCAAAGGGCTGAAAGTGGCCTACAGCGGTGTGCCCGGCGCTTTCGCCTACATCGCCGCCGGACGCCTGTATCCGGGTGCCGAGCGGGTCGCCTATGTGGATTTCGAGGAGGCCTACCGCGCCTGTGAGCGGGGGGAGGCGGACGTGGCGGTGCTCCCGTTCGAAAACAGTTCCGTGGGCGAGGTGTCGACCGTGGCGGACCTGATGTTCTCCGGTTCGCTGTATGTCAACCAGGTGATCGAAGTGGAGGTGGAGCAGAACCTGCTGGGCCTGCCCGGGGCGGACAAGTCGAAGATCCGCAAGGTCTTCAGCCACCCCCAGGCGCTCTCGCAGTGCGCCGACTATATCCACGAGAACGGCATGGAGGCCATCGGCCTGTCCAATACGGCCGCGGCCGCCAAGCAGGTCGCAGAAATGCAGGATCCCGCCTGCGCCGCCATCGGCACGGCCGAGGCCGCGGCGCTCTACGGACTCGAGATCCTCGTGCCCCGGGTCAATTCCAGCCGCATGAACACCACCCGTTTCGCGGCGTTCTCGCGCATGCTCCGGCTGGACACGGAGAACAAGGGCAAGATGGGCAAGCATTTCATGCTGATGTACACGGTCAAGAACGAAGCCGGCGCCCTGGCGCAGACGCTCAACATCATCGGCGCCCACAATTTCAATATGTGCAATCTCCGCAGCCGCCCCATGAAGGAGCTCCTGTGGAACTATTATTTCTTTGTCGAGCTGGACGGCGACGTGGCGACGGACGAGGGGAGCAGCCTGCTGCAGGAGCTCGCCCCGCTGTGCGACCGCCTCAAGCTCGTCGGATCCTTCTATACCCGATAGCCATGAAGAATTCGATAGGCAGCAGCGTGATCCTGACGGTCTGGGGCGAGAGCCACGGACCCGCCGTCGGCGTGGTGCTGGACGGCCTCTGCCCGGGCTTGCCGGTGGATGAGGCCGATATCGCGGAGCAGCTCGCCCGCCGCCGTCCGGCCGGTCCGGCCGACACGGCGCGCGTGGAGCCGGACCGCTTCCAGCTGCTCAGCGGCGTGTACCGGGGCCGGACCACGGGCGCTCCGCTCACCATCCTGATTCCGAACGAGAATGTCCGCAGCGCGGACTATGCGGCCCTGGAGCGGCTCGCGCGGCCTTCGCACGCGGACTTCAGCGCCCAGATGAAATACCACGGCTGGCAGGATCCCCGGGGCGGCGGCCATTTCTCCGGCCGCGTCACGGCCGGGATCGTGGCCGCCGGCGCCATCTGCCGCCGGGCCCTGGAGGGCAAAGGCATCCGCCTCGCGACGCACATCCTGCGCATCGGGGCGGTGGAGGACGCTCCTTTCACGGACGTGGCCTCCGAGATCGACCGCATCGAGGCGAAGCGCTTCCCCCTGATCCTGGACCTGGAGGAGCAGGCGGAGGCGGCCGTGCTGGCCGCGAAAGCGGAGCAGGATTCGCTCGGCGGCGTGATCCAGACCGGCATCTGCGGCCTGCCCGCCGGGCTGGGGGAGCCCTGGTTCGATTCGCTCGAAGGGGTGCTCGCCCGGGCGGCTTTCGCCGTCGGCGGGGTCAAGGGCATCGAGTTCGGCGACGGTTTCGGCCTCTGCGCACTGCGCGGCTCGCAGGCCAACGATCCCTTCCGCATGCGGGACGGGCGCGTGGTCACGGCCACCAACCGCAGCGGCGGCATCAACGGCGGCATCACCAACGGGATGCCCGTCGTGTTCAACCTTGCGGTCAAACCCACGCCTTCCATCGCCCGTCCGCAGCAGACGGTGGATTTCCTCGAAGGGAAGGATGCGGAGCTCGCTCTCACCGGCCGCCACGACCCGGCCATCGTCCGCCGGATCTGCCCGGTCGTGACCGCCCTGACCGCCGTGGTGCTGTGCGACCAGCTCGCGCTGCGCTTCGGGACCGATTATTTCGCACAACAGCCATGACAGGATTCATCAATTACCGGAAGGTCCTCATCGTGGGACTCGGCATGATCGGCGGCTCATACGCCCAGAAGCTCAGCGCGCTGGGCTTCGAGGTCGGCGCCCTGGCCCGCCGGCAGGAGACCCTGGATTTCGCCCTGGAGAAGGGCTGGATCGCCCACGGACGCCTGGACGTCACGCGGGAATACGTCTCGCAGTTCGACCTCGTGGTTTTCGCCCTCTATCCCAAGGCTTTCGTGGCCTGGGTGGAGAAGTACCAGGACTGCCTGAAGAGCGGGGCCGTGATCACGGACGTGACCGGCGTCAAGCGCGCCGTCGTCCCGGCGGTGCAGGGGATGCTCCGCCCGGACCTGGAGTTCGTTCCGGCGCATCCGATGGCCGGCAGCGAGCGCTCGGGCGTAGAATATGCCAACTGCGGCGTCTTCAGCGGCGCCAACTTCATCATCACTCCCACGGAGCGCAACACCCCGGAGGGGATCGAGCTCGTCCGGACCCTGGGCTGCATCCTGGGCTTCCGCCACATCGCCGTGCTCTCCCCGGAGGCGCACGACGAGATGATCGGCTTCCTGTCGCAGCTCACGCATTGCATCGCCGTGGCGCTGATGGACTGCAAGGAGTCGGAGCACCTGGCGGAGTACACGGGCGACTCGTTCCGCGACCTCACCCGCATCGCCCGGATCAACGAGAACATGTGGACGGAACTGTTCCTGGAGAACCGGGACGAGCTGCTCAGCCAGATGGACCTGTTCCTCGACAAGTTCACCCAGCTGCGCGACGCGCTGGCGTCCAGGGATGAAGACACGATGAAGGAGATGATGCGCCTGTCCAGCTACCGGCGTTCTTTCTTTGACAAAAAGTAGTGACCATGAATATGATCTTCAAACGCAAGCTTCCGATCCCCAAGGAGATCAAGGAGATGTATCCGATCTCCCCGGAAGGGGCGGAAGCCAAGCGGCGCAATGACGAGAGCATCCGCGAAGTCTTCTGCGGCCGGAGCGACAAGCTGCTGCTTGTGATCGGCCCGTGCTCGGCAGACCGCGAGGATGCGGTGATTGAATACATTTCCCGCCTGCGGGGCCTGCAGGAGCGTGTCGCGGACAAAATCGTGATCGTGCCGCGCATCTACACCAACAAGCCGCGCACCACGGGTGCGGGCTACAAGGGGATGCTCCACCAGCCCAATCCCCAGGAGCATTCCGACATGCTCCGCGGCCTGATCTCCATCCGCAAGCTGCACATGCGTGCGCTCAACGAGACCGGTTTCTCCTGCGCCGACGAGATGCTCTATCCGGAGAACCACCGTTTCCTGGACGACCTGCTGTCGTACGTGGCGGTGGGGGCCCGTTCCGTGGAGAACCAGCACCACCGCTTGACGGCGAGCGGCCTGGACATCCCGGTGGGCATGAAGAATCCGACCGGGGGAGACCTGTCCGTGATGATGAATGCGATCCGGGCTGCCCAGAGCAGCCATACCTTCATCTATCGCAACTGGGAGGTGGAGAGCAAGGGTAATCCGCTTGCGCACGCCATCCTCCGGGGCTATATGGATTCGCACGGGATCACGCATCCCAATTACCATTACGAAGACCTCTCCCGCCTGTGCGGCCTGTATGCGGAAAGCGGCCTGGCACATCCGGCCGTGCTCGTGGACACGAACCACTGCAATTCCGGCAAGCGTTACGAAGAGCAGATCCGCATCGCCAAGGAGGTGCTGCATTGTACGCGCCACAGCACGGACATCCATGCCCTGGTGAAGGGCATGATGATCGAATCCTACCTGGAGGACGGCTGCCAGAAGCCCGGCGAGGGGGTCTACGGCAAATCCATCACCGATCCCTGCCTGGGCTGGGAGAAGACCGAGCGTCTGGTGCTGGACCTGGCGGATCTCCGGGTCTAGAACAGGGCGATTATTTTCGGAAGGAAAACGATGGCGCCCACGGCCGCGGCCGCGAGGGCGCAGAGCAGCACGGCCGCGGCCGCGAGGTCCTTCACGTCGCGGATGCGTTCGTCGCGTTCCGGCTGGACCACGTCGGCAAGCCGCTCGAGGGCGGTGTTGAAGGCTTCGGCCGAAATCACCAGGCCGATGGAGAGGACGACGCCGATCCACTCCGTGGCGGAGATGCGGAAGAAGAATCCCGCGGCGACCACCAGTACCGTGATGATGCAGTGGATGCGGGCGTTGGGTTCCTGGCGCAGCATGTCGGCCATGCCGGAGAGGGCGTAGCGAAAACTGTGGCGCAGTCGTTTGGGGGTGATTTTTCCGTCCTTGCTCATGTGGTTATTTCTTCTCGTAGAGGAATCGCCTGATCTTGTGGGTTGCAGTCTTGCTGAAAGGTTCTTTCCGGATCTCGACGTCCTTAATCTTGGAGAAACGGCTGACTTTGTCGTTGACGAAGTCAAGGATGGCCTTGCGGCGTCTCTCCATGTCTTCTATGAACTTGTCCTGGCCTTCGAGGTCCCAGTCCAGCACGTTGTCGTCGAATTTCACGAGGGCGATGAGGCGCCCGTCACGCTGGATGACCAGCGACTCGCCGATGCCCTCGAAGCTGTTGATGACATGCTCGATCTCCTCGGGGTAGATGTTTTCCCCGGAGGCGCCCACGATCATGTTGCGGAGGCGTCCGCGGATGCTGAAACGGCCCCTGGCGTCCATGGCGGCCAGGTCGCCCGTGCGGAACCAGCCGTCCTGGCTGAGGACCGCCTGGGTGCGCTCGTAGTCCTTGTAGTAGCCGAGCATGACGTTGGGTCCCTTGACCGTGATCTCGCCCAGGCCGGTCTCGGGATTGACGTTTTCGAGGCGGACCTGCGCGCCGTGCGTGGCGGGGCCGGTGCCGCCGATGTGGGTCTTGTAGGGCGGCGCGGCGCAGACGAGCGGAGCCGTCTCCGTGAGCCCGTAGCCGATGCCGTAGGGGAAGCCGGCCCGGTGCAGGAAGGTCTCCACCTCGGGATCGAGCTTGGCGCCGCCGATGCCGAAGAAATGCAGGCGGCCGCCGAAAATCCCCTTGAGCTTGATGCCCACGAGCCAGGCCAGCAGGCGCGGGGCGTGCTCCTGCAGGTGGGTCAGGAATCGGCTGTTGCGGATGGTGGGGACGATGCTGGACTTGTACATCTTCTCGATGATGAGCGGCACGGAAAGCATCGTCGTGGGGCGGATCTGCTTCAGCGTCTCCTTGAGGATGGTCGGGGTGGGGACGCGGCTGAGGTAGCAGACACGCGCGCCGACGGAGAAGGGATACAGCATCCCGAGGCTCAACTCGTAGGTGTGCGCCATCGGGAGCACGGACAGGAAGACCGAGCGGCGGTTCTCCCGCTGGGCGTACCAGGAGTCGAGCACCGTCGCGCAGAAATTGCGGTGGCTCAGCATCACGCCTTTGGGCGTGCCGGTGGTGCCGGAGGTGTAGATGAGCGCCGCCAGGTCCATGGGGTTGGGCGTCGCGACGCGGCCGTCGCAGGTGAACGCGTCGTCGGCGTGCTTGATGAAGGAGAAGTCCTCGATGTCGATCACGAGGCTGAGCCGCTCCATCACCTTGTCGGAAACTTTCTTCAGCTGCCGGCGGGAGACGAACAGCGCCTTGGTCCCGGAGTGCTCCAGGATGTTGTCCACTTCGCTGGAGGACAGCTCGTTGAGCATCGGCACGGCCACCCGCCCGTAGGCGGTGCAGGCGAAGAAGGCGATGCTCCAGTGCGGCATGTTCTCAGACAGGATGCCCACCTTGTCGAAGGCCCCGACGCCGAAGTTGGACAGGATGCGCGACAGGTTGTCGCAAGCTTCCCGGAACTGGGCGTAGGTATAGGCCTGCTGCCCGTCCGTGAAGGACGCGGCGGTGCGCTTGGCGTATTTGCCGGAGGCGTAGTCATACAGGTCGGACAGGGTCCTGAAATCGTGTCGCATCAGTGGGTCAGGTATTGGTCGGGGTGGAAAGCGCCCAGGTCCATCGCTTCGTAGATGGCCTGGATGCGGCGGGTGTCCGCGGCGGCGTCGTCGGTCAGTTCGACCTTCTGCCCGCGCCCGACGCGCTTGCGCTTCCAGTCGAAGTAGCCCAGGTACACGGGAACGCCCGTCGCCTTGGCGATGAGGTGGTAGCCGCTCTTCCAGCGCCGGACGGGCTTGCGCGTGCCTTCCGGGGCGATGGCGAGGTGGAAGGTCTCCTTCTCGTTCATCTGCCGGATCAGGCTGCGCACCAGCGCGCCGGAATTGCTCCGGTCCACGGGGATGCCGCCCATGGCCTTCAAGATCCAGCCCAGGGGCGGGAAGAACAGTTCTTTCTTGACCATGCAGAGGGCGTCGCCCCCGATGGACTTGTAGTACAGGTAGGAGATGAGGAAGTCCCAGATGGTGGTGTGCGGGACGCCGAGCATGATGCACTTCTTCTCCTCGGGCAGCCCCTCGACCGCCGTCCATCCGAGCTTGCGCAGCGCCCAGCCGCAGAATTTACGCCATCCCATATCCTTTGCGTTTGCGGTATTCTTTCAGGCCTTCGCCCAGAATGTACAGGGCTCTCTCCAGTTCCGGCACCTCGAGGACGTAGGCGATGCGGGCGTGGTTGCGTCCGACGCCCGGGGTCTTGTAGAAGGAGGCGGCGGGGGTCACGAAGGTGGTGGCGCCGTCCAGGCTGAAGTCGGTGAGCATCCAGCGGGCGAAGTCCTCCGCGTCGTCCACCGGCAGCTCCACGACGGTGTAGAACGCGCCGTAGGGGGTGGGGGCGAAGACGCCGGGGATGGCGTTGAGCATCCGGACCGCGCAGTCGCGCCGGCGGATGTATTCCGCCTTGACTTCGTCGAAATAGGACTGCGGCGTGTCCAGGGCGCCGATGGCGGCGTACTGGCCGAGCACCGGCGGGCAGAGGCGGGACTGGGCGAACTTGAGCGCGGCGGCCATCACGTCCTTGTTGTGCGAGACGATGCAGCCGATGCGCGCGCCGCAGAGATTGTAGCGCTTGGACACGGAGTCCGCCAGGATGACGTTCTGCTCGCACCCGGGGATGTTCATGGCCGAGAAATGCGGCTCGTCCGTGTAGCAGAATTCGCGGTACACCTCGTCGGAGATGAGGAAGAGGTCGTGCCGGCGGCAGAAGTCGCCGATGGCGAGCATCTCGTCCTTGGTGAAGAGCTTGCCGGAAGGATTGCACGGGTTGCTGATCAGCACGGCGCGGGTCCTGGGGGTCACGCGCTTCTCGAATTCGGAGATGTCGGGGATGCGGAAACCCTCGTGGATGTCGGTCGGGACCACCGTGAGGGTGATGTCGTTCAGGAAGGCGAAGGTCTGGTAGTTCGTGTAGAAGGGCTCGACGACGAGGATCTCCTCGCCGGGGCCCGCCGCGATCTGCATGGCCACGGCGAAGGCTTCGCTGCCGGCCACGTCCACGAGCAGCTCGCCCACTTCGATGTCGATGCCGATCTTCTTGTAGTATTTGTTCACCAGGCCCTCGCGGAGCTCCATCAGACCGGCTGAATTGGTGTAGGAGAGGTGGTGCATCCCCTTGCACTTGCTGACGACGGCCTCGAAGGCGCAGTCGGGCGACTTGATATCCGGCGCGCCGACGTTGAGGTGATATACGCGGATGCCCCGTGCCTTCGCGGCATCGGAGAGGGGTACCAGTTTGCGGATGGCGGACGCAGGCATGGCCTGGGTCCTGGCGGAAATGTGCACAGGCATATTGCTACTAACGTAATTTTATTCTGACAAAAATACCTAATTATTCCAATATAGACTATATTTGTAAGGATAAAAATCACTGAAAAATGAGAAGATTCATCGCTTTTGCCGCTGCGCTCGTGTTCTCTGCGGGTCTGCTGACGGCCGCCCAGCCCGACAAAGTCGTCAGGAAGATCATCGAGCTCGGCACGACGGACAACCGCACCATGGTGCACGAGGATTTCCTGTCCAACCGCATCGGCGGGCGCATCGTGGGCTCCCATGAGCTGGAGGTCGCCGAGAAATGGGTGGCCGACCAGATGCGCTCCTGGGGCCTGGAGGTCCGCGTGCAGGAAGTCGGGCAGATCCGGGTCGGCTTCAGCCGGGGCCCCTGGTACGGCCGCAACCTGACGGACGGCGGCACGCCGCTGCACTTCGGCACCCCCGCCTACACGGCCGGCACGAAGGGCCCGACCCGCGGCCACGTGGTGATCGCCCCGAAGACGGAGCAGCAGTTCGAGCGGATGAAAGGCACGGCCAAAGGGGCCTGGGTGCTGCTGGACAGCCCTTCCCGCGGCCTCGCCCTGAGCTTCCGCGATTCGACGATGATTTCCAGGCTGATCGACGCCGGCGCGCTGGGTTTCATCCAGGGCGGTGAGCTTCCGCTCCAGATCCTGTACGACCGGGCGCACTGCTTCGACCTGACGATGGACACGCTCCCGACCGTCTGCGACATCAAGCTGGAGAAGGCGCAGTTCGACGCCATCTACCGCAGGGTCCAGGCCCGTGAGCGGGTGGAGCTGGAATTCGACATCCGCAACCATTTCTTCGAAGGCCCGGTCAAGTACCACAACATCCTGGGCATCCTGCGCGGCAGCAAATATCCCGATGAATATGTCATCAGCGGCGGCCACCTGGACGCTTACGACGGCGGCACCGGCGCCATCGACGACGGGCAGGGGACCTGCGTGACCCTGGAGTCCGCCCGCCTGCTCATGGCGGCGGGGGCCAGGCCCAAACGCAGCATCATCTTCTCCATCTGGACGGCGGAGGAGTACGGGCTGCTGGGCTCGAAATATTTTGTGGAGAACAAGACGGTCCCGCTGGAGAAGATCTCCAATTATTTCAACCGCGACGGCGGTCCGGAGGTCGCCGTGTCCGTGACGGTGCCGCCCGCCATGTATGATGATTTCGTGGAGATCTGCGCGCCCCTGGCCGACGTCAATCCGGATTTCCCCTTCGAGGTGATCCGGCGGACGGCCGCGCCGGGCCCCCGGCCCACGAGCGCCGGCGGATCGGACCACGCCTACTTCGCCATGAACGGCGTGCCGACCGTGTCGCTGGGCCTGCGTGACGTCAAGGGCTACGGCTTCAACTACCGCGACATCTGGCACACCGACCGCGACCTGTACGACCAGTGCATTCCCGAGTACATGGAGCATTCCGCCCTGGTCAACGCCGTCGTGCTGTACGGGGTCGCCAACCTCGACCACCTGCTTTCCCGCGAGGGACTTTACACCGACTGATGCACATGGAGATCATCCGCGACCAGGAATTCGGCGGCGAGCGCCCGCTGTACAACCGGCACGGCCTGCGTCTGGAGAACGTGACCATCCATCCGGGGGAGTCCTCCATCAAGGAGGGCTCCGACATCGAGGCGTATCACTGTCGGTTCGAGGGGAAGTATGTCTTCTGGTGCTGCGAGAACTTCCTCGCGGCGGACTGCCGTTTCGTGGAGAGCGCCCGTTCTTCGCTGTGGCACAGCCGCGGGATGGAGTTGCGGGACTGCCTTCAGGAGGCGCCGAAGATGTTTCGCGAAAGCGGGGACATCAGGCTCCGCCGTGTCGTGATGCCGCATGCGCAGGAGACCTTCTGGTCCTGCGACGGCATCGACATCGAGGACGTGGAGGCGCATGAAGCCGACTATATCTTCATGCACTGCAGCAACGTCAAGGTGCGCAACCTCAAGCTCTTCGGCAATTACGCCTTCCAGCATGCGCGCAACGTGGAGATTCGCGACAGCGACCTGCAGAGCAAGGACTCCCTCTGGGAGACGGAGAACGTGACGGTCTACGACTCCTTCATCAACGGGGAGTACCTGGCCTGGCATTCCAGGAATGTCCGCCTGGTGCGCTGCCGCATCGGCGGCACCCAGCCGCTCTGTTATGCCGACGGCCTGGTGCTGGAGGACTGCACCTTCGAGCCGGACGCGGACCTGGCCTTCGAGTACTCGGACGTCCGGGCGACGGTCAAGGGCCACGTGGTCTCGATCAAGAACCCGCGCTCGGGCTTCATCAAGGCCGATTCCTGCGGGGAGCTGATCCTCGACGGCAACATCAAGAAACCCGCCGACTGCGAGATCACAATCGGCGGGTAATCCTTCTTGCTTATTTATTTCTTGAAGAGCATCGGAGCCATTTCGTAGAGGCTGCGGCGCCAGGTCAGGAATTCGTGGGCCGTGCCCTCGGATACGTATCCCTTGGCGTTGTAGCCGGCTTCCTGCAGGGCCTTGGCGGCGCTGCGGATCTGGTCGGGGCCTTCCTTGCTGCCGCAGCTGACGAAGATGCCCTTGACCAGCTTCGGGCTCAGGCCGGCTTCCTCGAGCTCCTTCGGGTTGTAGGTGCCGCCGCTGAGCAGGCCGTACCAGCCGAACACCTCCGGACGGGCCAGGGTGATGGTGTGGGTCTCCATGCCGCCCATCGACAGGCCGGCCATGGCGCGGCTGTCCTTCTTGGCGATCGTGCGGAAGTGGCCGTCCACATAGGGGATGAGCTCGTCGCAGAGGACGGTTTCGAAGCCGTTGTCCATCATGCCGCGGGCGCCGGCGGCGCGGGGAGCGCCGGGACGGAAGCCCTCGTTGGTCATGCCGTAGGTCATCACGATGATGAACGGATCGATCTTGCCGTCCGCGATCAGGTTGTCCATGATGAGGTTGGCGTGGCCCTGGACATGCCAGGCGAACTCGTTCTCACCCCAGCCGTGCTGCAGGTAGAGGACGGGGTATTTCTTCTTGCTCTTCTCGTAGCCGGCCGGCGTGTAGACGAAGGCCTTGCGGAGCTGGTTCGTGCTCTTGGACCAGAAGAGGATCTGCTGGACGTTTCCGTGCGGGATGTCACGCTCGGCGTAGAAGGCCTCGTCGTGGGCCGGGATCTCGATGCCGCTCTCCCAGCGGGAGGAGCCGTAGTAGTTCTCGGTGCCGGGGTCGTTGAACACGCCGCCGTCGATGGTCAGGTGGTAGTAGTGGAAACCTTCGTCCATCGGACCGGCCGTGGTGCCCATCCAGCTGCCGTCCTCAGCCTTGTGCAGGACGGTGCCGCCGGAGCCGCCGAGGCCGAGGCTGACAATGACGGAATTGGCCTTGGGGGCGTTCACCTTGAAGCGGGCGTAGCCCTGGGAGTTCACCATCGGGTACTGCTGGCCCGGCTGGTTCTTGGAGGAGGGCACGAAGTCCTCGAGGACCACGGCGTTGTCCATCTTGGGATCGAAGCCCTTGACGGCGTTGTAGGCGGGCTTGACCTTGTAGTTCTCGTCGATCAGGAGCGGGGAGTTGGCGACGCCCAGCCAGGAATCCTTGTCGGAGACGTTCCAGAAGGTGACGCAGTCGACCACGTCCTTGTGCTTGCGGAGCACCTTGAACAGATTGACATACTGGTCCTGCTGCAGGGTGCGCTCCCAGTCTGCTACCTGGGCCGCGCCCTGGTTGAAGCGCAGGCCGCCGCCCATGTCCTCGTTGACGCGGATGTCAAGCTCGGTCACGTGGATGTGCTTGACGATGGTGGAATACAGGCTGATGGCCTTGTCCACGTCCTCCATGGACGGGCCGTAGATGTTGTAGTGGCCCTGCATGCCGATGCCGTCCACCGGCACGCCGGCGTCCTTCATCCGCTTGACGAGGTTGTAGATGCGCTGGCTCTTGGCGGGCTCGGCGTCATTGTAGTCGTTGTAGAACAGCAGCGCCTTCGGGTCGGCTTCGTGGGCGTATTCGAAGGCCTTGTAGATGAATTCCTCGCCGGCGATCTGGTACATCGGGGAGTTGCGCAGTTCGGGCGCGCCCGGGAACACGGGGCTGTCGGCGACGGCCTCATTGACCACGTCCCAGCAGTACACGACGTCCTTGTAGCGGTTCACGATGGCCTGGATGTGGTGCTTCATGTTGGCGTAGAACTCCTCCTTGGGCAGGAGCTTGCCGTTCTCGTCCTGATACATCCAGGTGCCGATCTGGCTGTGCCACATGAGGGTGTGGCCGCGCATCTTGATGCCGTTCTGGCGGCAGAAGTCGGCGATCCGGTCGGCATCCTCCCAGTTGAATTCGCCCTTGCGGGGCTCGGTCGGCTGGGGCTTCATGGCGTTCTCGGCCGTGATGCTGTTGAACTCGCGGAGGACGACCTTGATCTGGTCGGGATCCTGCACGTTGCGGTTGTTCACGGCTACGCCGATCTTGAAGTAATCCTTGTAGGCGTCCTTGAGGCCGTCCGTAGGCTCGGGAACGACCCTCGGCCCGAACTGGGCCAGGGCGGGAACGGCGCCCAGCATCAGGGCGCACGTCAGAGCGATGAGTACTTTCTTCATTATGAAATAAGGTTTAGACAGTGTTTTGCAATGGACCGAATATAGCAATAATCCATTGAAACTACAAGTACGCTTCCGCATCTTTCAGGCAGAATTCCGGCATAGACCGATTTTTGAACAAAAATGGAATAAAGGTGAAATCAGAATAAAACAAAAACAGCAGCGAAACCAAAAGGCTTGCTGCTGTTATGCGGTGCGGACGAGGCTCGAGCCCGCCTGGCGGCGGGCAATTCGCGCCATCTATGACCCCTCAGTCCTCCCTTCGGTCGGCCAGCTCCCCTATGACAGGGGAGCGAAATCCAATTTTTTTTCCGTGTTGCTTGCGAAATACTAAAAAATACCTATCTTTGCATCCGCATTCAAAACTGGTGTGGTAGTTCAGTCTGGTTAGAATGCCGGCCTGTCACGCCGGAGGTCGCGAGTTCGAGCCTCGTCCGCACCGCAAGAAGTCAGTCGAAAGGCTGACTTCTTTTTTATTGGTGAGCCTCGTCCGCACCGCAGGGAGCCTGTCGCAAGACGGGCTCCTTTTTTTGCTTTCTGCATAAAATGCATTATCTTTGTATGTTTTACATACACCCGCAAACGAAAGAATATATCATATGAAGAGAATCTTACTGATTGCAGCCGTGCTGCTTTGCTCCGTGGGCGCATCGTCCGTGTACGCGCAGATGACTGACGACCAGGTGGTCGAATATGTCAAGAGCGCCCTCTCCTCCGGCAAGAGCCAGGAGCAGATCAGCCAGGAGCTTTTGCTCAGGGGCGTGTCCCGCGAACAGGCGGAGCGCATCCGCGCCCGCGTCCAGTCCCAGCAGGGAGCCGGCACGGAAGCCGGCATGGAAGGAGACAGCGGTTTCGGCCGCAATTCCGGGGCGACCGGTTTACGCCGTTCCGCGACTACGACGCAAACCACCCGCCGGGTCCGGCCCAACACGAACAGCCAGCAGGAAAACGCCTATGACGAAGAGACAGGTTCCCTGAATCGTGGACGCGGCCTGGATGACTTGATGGGTAACGAGGATGGAGAGAGACTGGAAAGCAGCCGGGTGATTTTTGGCCACGACATTTTCAGCGGAGGAACGCTTTCTTTCGAGCCGAACGAGAACTTGGCCACGCCCGAGACCTACCAGCTGGGCCCCGGCGATCAGCTGCTCATCGAGATATTCGGCTACAGCGAGGGCTCCTACAGCAAGACCATCTCTCCCGAGGGCACCATCAACATCAGCCAGATCGGCCAGGTGCAGCTCGGCGGTCTCACGATCAAGGAGGCGAGAGAGAAGCTCCGCCGCGCCCTGGTGTCCAAATATGCCAGCGTGGGCGGCAGCAAACCCAATTCGACCGTCAGCATCACTTTGAGCAACATCCGCACCATCCAGGTGAACGTCATGGGTGAAGTCGCCATGCCGGGCACCTTCCGCCTGTCGCCGTTCGCCACGGTTTTCAATGCCTTGTACAACGCGGGCGGCGTGAAGGAGAACGGCTCCATGCGTGCCATTAAGGTCATTCGCGCCGGTGAGGAAATCGCCACGGTAGATGTCTACGGCTATCTGTTCAACGGCCATTCAGACAGTGATATAACGCTGCGTGAAGGAGATGTCGTCATCGTGCCTACGTATGTCCATCTCGTGCAGGTGACGGGCAATGTCAAGCGGCCGATGTTCTACGAGCTGGCGGAAGGGGAGACCCTCTCCGACCTGGTGCAGTATGCCGGCGGCTTCGCCAACAATGCCCACCGGGACGATATTCGTGTCCTGCGCCAGGCCGGTCCTGAGCGTCAGATCTTTACTGTGAAAGCGGAAAAGCAGGCTTCGTTTGTAATGTCGGACGGCGACGAGGTGTTCGTGGAGTCTTCGATCGACCGCTTTGCCAACCGCGTCGAGGTCAAGGGATCCGTCTTCCGCCCGGGCATGTACGAATTCGGGCGGGAGATCGCCACGGTCCGTCAGCTGATCAACGCCGCGGGCGGCCTGAAGGAGGATGCCTTCACGGGCCGCGCCGTCCTGCTCCGTGAGAAGGAGGACCTGACGTTCGAGTCGCTGACCGTGGACCTCGCCGGCATCCTGGCCGGCCGCGTCGACGATATCCTTCTCCGCAAAAACGATATCCTCACGATCGCCAGCAACAAGGAGATCTTCGATCCCGGCACGATGACCATCAACGGCTACGTGCAGCATCCGGGCATATTCCCCTTCGCCGCCAACACGACGGTCGAAGACCTGATCGTGCTCGCGGGCGGCCTGCTGGACGGCGCCTCGACGGCGCGCGTCGACGTGGCCCGCCGCAAGGTTGACCCCGCCAGCCTGGAGCCGCTCGACGAGATCGGCGAGACCTTCAGCTTCCCGCTGCAGGACGGCCTGCTGGCCGGTGGCGGCGAGCGTTTTGTGCTGGAGCCTTACGACGTCGTGTCGGTGCGCAGGAGCCCCGCCTACCGGACGCAGAGCTTCGTCCGCGTCGAGGGCGAGGTGAACTTCCCGGGAGTGTATGTCCTCCTGACCGAAGGTGAGCGGGCTTCCGATGTGATCCGGCGCGCCGGCGGGCCCACGGGCCAGGCTTTCGTGCGCGGCGGTGTGCTCTACCGCCGGATGACCGCCGAGGAAGCCGTTGTCCAGCGGTCCATCCGGGAGATGTCGCAGGCCGGCGCCACGCGGGACACGCTCAACCTCAATACGATGCGGATGGGTGATTCCTACACGGTCGGCATCGAACTGGACAAGGCCCTCGAGAAGCCGGGTTCCGACTACGACCCGATCCTGCGCGAGGGCGACCGCCTTTTCATTCCCGAGCAGATCAGTACCGTCCGCGTCAGCGGCAACGTCCTGTTCCCGAACACGGTGATCTATGTCCCCGGCAAGACGGTGGACTATTACGTGACGGCGGCGGGCGGCTACGGCTTCCGCGCCAAGCGCAGCAAGACCTATATCGTCTACCTGAACGGCAACGTCCGCCGGGCGGGCTCCGTCAACGCCAAGATCGAGCCGGGCTGCGAGATCATCGTGCCGCAGCGTCCCGAGCGGAAGGGCATGACCACGGGCGAGGTGATGAGCATGGCATCTTCCGCGGCCTCCCTGACCACGGTCGTGATCACCCTGGTGAACCTCCTGAGCAAAAAGTAAGTAACAACGCCCTTCAAAGATGGAAGAGAACAGATACAACGAACCCCAGTATCGGGAGGAAGAATACGACGAAATCGACATCATGGAGCTGCTCCGCAAGCTCTTCAAGGACTGGAAACTGATCCTGAAATGGTGCGGCATCGCCGCCGTGGCCGGGCTTGTGATCGGGTTCAGCATTCCCAAGGAGTTTACGGTCAACTCCAAGCTGGCGCCTGAGGTGGTGTCCAGGTCCGGGGGCGGCAGCTTGAGCTCGCTGGCCAGCCTGGCCGGCATCAATCTCAGTTCCATGAGCACGGCGGACGCCGTCTATCCGGAACTTTATCCGGACATTGTCTCCTCCACTCCCTTCGTGGTGGAACTCTTCCCCGTACGGGTGGACTTCAAGCACAAGAAGGAAGACATGTCCGCCGACTACTACACCTATCTCAAGGAGTACACCCGCGGACCCTGGTGGGGCAAGGTGCTCGGCTTCCCGATGAAGGCGCTGGGCTGGGCCATGGGCCTGTTCCGCGAAAAGGAGGAGCCCGTGGAGGGCTATGCTTCGCTGGATCCCGCGGCACTGACCCAGGAGCAGGCAGATATCGCCAAAGCCATCCGCGAGAATGTATCCCTTTCCGTGGACAAGAAGACCTCGGTCATCTCGCTGACCGTCACGGCCCAGGACCCCAAGGTGGCCGCCCGGATTTCCGAGGAGGTCATCGACCGCCTTCAGACCTACGTGACAAGCTACCGTACCGAGAAATCCCGCCGGGATCTGGACTATTATGAGTCGCTTTATAAAGAGGCTCAGGATGCTTATTTCGCCGCCCAGCAGCGCTATGCCAGCTACGTGGACCGCAACCAGGGCGTCGTCCTGCAGCGGGTCAAGACCGAGCAGGAGCGCCTGCAGAACGAGATGAACCTCAACTACCAGCTGTACAACGCCTGCGCCCAGCAGCTCCAGACCGCCAAGGCGAAGGTGCAGCAGGAGACTCCGGTCTTCACCATCATCAACCCGCCCCAGGTGCCGCTCAAGCGCAGCAACACCTCCAAGCTGACGATCCTGGTCGCCAGCATCTTCCTCGGCGCCGTGATCGCCGCCGTGTGGATCCTCTGGGGCCGCGACCTGATCGCGAAGTTCCGGAAGCCGGAAGACGAAGAGGCGGAGGGGAAGACCCCTGCCCAAGCCTAGCAAGTGGAAGAATACATAGAGATCAAGGGTGCCAGGGTCAACAACCTCAAGAACTTGACCCTGAGGATTCCCCGCGGTAAGTTCGTGGTGGTCACGGGCATTTCCGGTTCGGGGAAATCCTCGCTCGCCTTTGACACGCTCTATGCCGAAGGGCAGCGCCGCTTCTCGGAAAGCCTGTCCTCCTACGCGCGCCAGTTCCTGGGGCGCATGACCAAGCCCGACGTGGACGGCATTGACGGGGTCCCGCCGGCCATCGCCATCGAGCAGAAGGTCAACATCCGCAACCCCCGCTCCACCGTCGCCACGACGACGGAGATCTATGATTTCCTGCGCCTGGTGTATGCCCGCATCGGCCGGACCATTTCCCCCGTTTCCGGAGAGGAAGTCCGCCGCGACGGCGTCCAGGACGTGATGGCGGTGCTGGAAGCGGCCGGGGAAGGGACCTGGTTCGTCCTCTCGGACCTGAACTGGGCCGCCCGGCAGGACCGGGTGGAGCTCCTCCTCCAGCTCAAGGAAGACGGCTACAACCGCCTGTATGCGGACGGCGGGCCGCTGCGGATCGACGAGGTCCTGCAGCAGGGGCCGGACGCGCTGGCGGACGCCTGGCTGCTCGTGGATCGCGTCCGGCTGGGCGGCGGGATGGACGCGGACACGCGCACGCGCCTGCTTTCCTCGGTTTCGGACGCTTTCGACCGGGGTGACGGCCGCATGGCCCTCGCGGATGCGGACGGGGCCCTGAGACCCTTCTGCAGCCGTTTCGAGCGGGACGGGATCACCTTTCGCATCCCGGATGAGTACCTGTTCAGCTTCAATTCACCGCTGGGCGCCTGCCCGACCTGCGGCGGCCTCGGCAAGGTCATCGGCATCAGCGAGGACCTGGTCGTGCCGGACAAAACCAAGAGCCTGTACGAGGGCGCCGTCGCCTGCTGGCGCGGTGAGAAGATGGGCTGGTTCAAGGACCGCCTCGTCGAAGTGGCCGGCCATTACGGCATCCCCATTTTCGAGCCGTACTGCAACCTCTCCCGCGAGGTGAAGGACCTCATCTGGAATACCAAGTATGAGGAAGGGGATCCGTTCGGCTTCGTGGGCATCAACGATTTCTTCGCCTGGGTGGAGACCCAGCGCTACAAGATCCAGTATAAATTCATGCTCAACCGCTTCAGCGGCCGGGCCACCTGCTCCGCCTGCGGCGGCAGCCGCCTGCGCCGGGAGGCCCTCTGGGTGAAGGTCGGCGGCAAAATCATCCACGAGGTGCTGATGATGAACGCCCGGGAAGCCCTGGACTTCTTCACGAAGCTGGAACTGACACCCCCGGAGCGCAGCATCGCCGCGGAGCCGCTCGCCGAGATCGTCTCGCGCCTGCAGTGCATCCTGGACGTGGGCCTGGGCTACCTGACGCTGGACCGCGCCTGCAATACCCTGTCCGGCGGCGAGAGCCAGCGCATCAACCTCGTGACGGCGCTCGGATCGAGCCTGGTGGGTTCGATGTACATCCTGGACGAGCCGAGCATCGGCCTGCACCCGCGCGACACGGAGCGCCTCATCGACGTGCTTCGCCGCCTGCGCGACATCGGCAACACGGTCATCGTCGTCGAACACGACGAAGACATCATCCGGGCGGCCGACCTGCTGATCGACATGGGCCCGCTGGCCGGCGTGCACGGGGGAGAAGTGGTCTTTGAGGGGACGGCCGCGCAGGCCGGGCCGGAGGACGTCCGCAAGTCGCTGACTTTGCAGTACCTGAACGGCGAGAAACTCCGCTACCGGCGCGAGAAGCGCCCCTGGCAGTACAGCATCACCGTAGAGGGTGCGATGGAGCACAACCTCAAGGACATCAACGTTTCCTTCCCGCTCGGGACGCTGACGGTCGTGACCGGCGTGTCCGGTTCGGGCAAGTCTTCCCTCGTGGGGGACATCCTGTATCCGGCGCTCTACCGGAGGCTGCACGATGCGGGCGACCCGCCCGGCACGCACCGCGGCCTGTCCGGCAACCTGGACCGCATCACGCGGGTGGAATACGTGGACCAGAATCCCATCGGGCGTTCCTCCCGTTCGAATGCCGTGACCTACCTCAAGGCCTATGACGGCATCCGCAAGCTGATGGCGGCGCAGCAAGCGGCCAGGATCGCCGGCTTCAACGCCAACTATTTCTCTTTCAATACCGAGGGCGGCCGCTGCCCGGAGTGCCAGGGAGAAGGCGTGGTTCGGATCGGCATGCAGTTCATGGCCGACGTGGAAATGGTCTGCGAGGCGTGCGGCGGCAAGCGTTTCAAGCCCGAGGTGCTGGAGATCCGCTACCGCGGCAAGAACATCGACGATATCCTGGACCTGAGCGTGGACGAGGCCGTGGACTTCTTCGCCGCAGGCCCCGAAGACGAGGCGCAGCACGTAGCGGACCTGCTCCGTCCCCTGCAGGCGGTGGGCCTGGGCTACATCAAGCTCGGCCAGAGCAGTTCGACCCTGTCCGGCGGCGAGAGCCAGCGCATCAAGCTGGCGTATTTCCTGTCGCTGAGCCGGACCAGGAGCAAATCCGAGCGCATCCTGTTCATCTTCGACGAGCCGACCACCGGCCTGCACTTCTTCGATGTGGAGAAACTCCTGCAGTCGTTCGACGCGCTGCTCTCCGCCGGGCATTCCCTGGTGGTCGTGGAGCACAACCTGGATGTCATCCGCGCGGCGGACTGGGTGATCGACCTGGGACCGGACGCGGGAGACGCGGGCGGGCGGGTCGTCTTCGCCGGCACGCCCGAAGACCTGGCCGCCCGGGGAGATACGATAACCGCCAAATACCTGTAGCCATGGATGCCGTCATTACTTTCGTGGACGGGAGCGACCCTTTGTGGCGCGAAGATTTCCGGCGCATGCTGGACGTGCCGGTCCTGGAGAAACGCTATCGAGACTGGGGCCTGCTCCGCTTCCTTTTCCGCGGGATCGAGATGCACCTGCCTTTCGTCCGGAAGGTTTTCCTGGTCGTCGCGCGCGACAGCCAGGTGCCAGCCTGGGTGGACCGGGAGCAGGTGAATGTGGTGCTGCACGGGCAGATCATCCCGCCGGAGTACCTGCCGACCTTCAACAGCTGCACGATCGAGATGTTCCTGCATCGGATCCCCGGCCTGGACGAGCGCTACCTGTATTTCAACGACGACATGTTCCCGATGACGGACTGCACGGAGGAGGACTTCTTCCCGGAAGGGCACCCTGCCATGGGTTTCGCCCGCTGCCACTGGGACCGGTCGCTGTTCAAGCGCCAGTGCCTCAATTCCGACCGGCTGGCGCGCCGGGCGGCCGGCGTCGAGGCCGGGAAAGGATTCCTCCGACCGGAACATATCTGTTCCCCGATGCTGCGGAGCGCCTGTGAGACGGCTTTCGCCGCCGTAGAGCCCGAGATCAACGGCTCCCTGTCGCCGCTTCGCGAGATGAAGAACGTCAACCAGTATTTCTTCCTGGACTATATGCTTTTCTCCGGGATCGCCCTGGACCGGCGTATCCCCAAGCGCCATTTCTCACTTGCGGCTGCATCGGCCAACCGGATCTGCTCCTTCCTGGAGCAGCCGGACCGCAAGATGGTGTGCATCAACGACGTGAAGATGAGCACGGAGCGTTTCCAGGCGGTCCGGAGGAAGATCCTGCTCGCCTTCGAGCGCCATTTCCCGCAGCGTTCCCGTTTCGAGCTGTAGCTTCACCGTACGGTGTATGTGTATCTGGAGGGGCCGTCGACGGTCAGCTCCACTTCCTTGCTGCAGCCGCGCGGCAGGGGTGGCAGCGGCACTTCGAAGGAGCAGAGCTCTCCTTCGATCCGGCACTCGAACTCGAGGGTGGGACGGGGGACGCCGAGGATGTCTTCGGGGGTGTCGTTGGGGTAGCACCAGAGGCTGATGCGCGGCTCCTGCGGGAAGAATCCGACATCGCAGGGCAGGGCGGTCCAGGGTCCGGCGTCCAGCAGCTCCGTGGGCCGGAAATCCTTCTCCCGCAGGATCTCGGCATTGTCCGGCAGGTCCAGCAGGCGCACGCGGGGCTCCTCCAGCAGCTCGTAGCCATCCATCGTGTTGGTGACTGTCGTAAGCGTGATGCGGCAGAGCAGGCCCGTCAGGACGAGCTCCGCCGCCTGCCCGTCCGTCGTGGCGGAGGCCCCGAGGACGGGGCGGGCGGGATCGTCGTCAGCGAAGGCGAAGGCCAGTTTCTGCATGGCGTCGTAGCGGCCCAGCGCGGCGAGGTTGAAGCGGCGGGGGCTGTTGGCGACGCCGACGAGGATCTTCTCCCCGGCCGTCGTCGCAAAGGCCAGGTCGTCAGGCAACCGGTCGTAGAGCAGGTGCTTCTCCAGCGCCTGCGTCCCGCTGACATCATAAATGAAAAGGTCCAGCGTGCGCACGGGCTGCCCGCCGGCGGACAGGTGTACGCGGGTGAGCACCGAATCCACGGCCGCCGGCAGGGGCGCCGCCCCTTCATCGGGCGGCGCCTCCGCAGGCAGCTTCCGGCAGGAAACCGGGAGAGCCGCCGGCAGGATCAGCAAACAATAACACAATGAAAGAAGTGACCCCGCACCCTTCAGACTGAACGGGCGCTGAGACAGGTCGGGTTGGTGAGTGGGATGCCGCCGGCTCCCGGATTTCCTTCGTTTTTCCATGGCGGCAAAACTAAGCGGGAGGGGCGATACTTCCAAGGACCTGAAAAAAACGTAAGGGGGTAATTGTTGTTTTAATGCGTTTTACTTGAATCCGTAAAAATTTCGGGCCGCCCCGACCGGGCGGCCCGAAACCTTGCTAACCTCCGAAGTTGTCGTAAAGAACGTTCTCTGGCGGGACACCGAGCGAATCCAGCAGGGTGTTGACGGAGGAGACCATCATCGGCGGACCGCACATGAAGTACTTGATGTCCTCGGGGGTCTCGTGGTTCTTGAGATAAGTCTCGTACATCACGTTGTGCACGAAACCCGGCGTGTACTTGACGCCGGCGGCGTCCGCCGCCGGGTCGGGCCGGTCGAGGGCGAGGTAGAACCTGAAATTCGGGAATTCCTTCTCGATCGCGGCGAAGTCCTCCAGGTAGAAAGCTTCCACGAGGGCGCGGGCGCCGTAGAAGAAGCTGACCTTGCGGCCGGTCTTCAGCGTGCGGAACAGCTGCATGATGTGGCTGCGGAGCGGGGCCATGCCGGCGCCGCCGCCCACGAAGATGTACTCGAGGTCCTCGGGATCGTCCTTCGGCAGGAGGAATTCTCCGTAAGGGCCGCTGATCATCACCTTGTCGCCCGGCTTGCGGGAGAAGACATAGGTGGATGCGACGCCCGGTGGCACGCCCGGGACGAACTTGAAGACGCCCTTGGGCTGCGTGCGGTCGAACGGCGGGGTCGCGATGCGCACGTTGAGCTTGATGATGCCCTTCTCGCCCGGATAGGAGGCCATGGAATAGGCCCGGATCGTGGGCTCGGTGTTCTTGAACTTCAGGCCGGTGATGCCGTATTTGTCCCAGTCGCCCTTGTAGATGTCGGCCACGCCCATGTCGGCGAAGTCGGCTTCGTAGGCGGGGATGTCGATCTGGATGTACTCGCCGCTCTTGAATTCGAGGTCTTCGCCCTCGGGGAGCCGCACGGTAAATTCCTTGATGAAGGTGGCGACGTTCTCGTTGGAGATGACCTCGCACTCGAGTTTCTTGACCGACAGGGCGGACTCGGCGACCTGGATCTTGAGGTTGTCCTTGACCTTGACCTGGCAGCCCAGGCGCCAGCCTTCCTTGATCTGCTTGCGGTTGAAGAAGCCGGTTTCGGTGGGGAGGATCTCGCCGCCGCCCTCGAGGACCTGCACCTTGCACTGGCCGCAGTTGGCCTTGCCGCCGCAGGCGGAGGGGAGGAAGATCTTCTGCGTGGCGAGCGTGTTCATGAGCGAGTCGCCGGGCTGGACCGCGAGGGTCTTCTTGCCGCCGTTGATGTCGATCTGCACCGTGCCCTTCGGGGTGATCTTGTCCTTGACGAAGAGCAGCAGGGCGATCAGGATCAGCGTCACGATGACGATGATGGCGATGGATGCGATGATAGTCTGTGTCATGGCCGCTTACAGTTGGATGCCCATAAAGATCATGAAGGCCATGCCCATCAGGCCCACCGTGATGAAGGTGATGCCGACCCCCTTCAACGGGGCGGGGACATTGCTGTAGGAAAGCTTCTCGCGGATGGCCGCGAGGCAGACGATGGCGAGGTACCAGCCGATGCCGGAGCCGAGCGCGTAGACCAGCGGCTCCCAGATGACCGTGAAGTCACGCTGCTGCATGAAGAGCGAACCGCCCAGGATGGCGCAGTTGACCGCAATCAGCGGCAGGAAGATGCCCAGCGAGGAGTACAGCGACGGGAGGAACTTCTCCACGATCATCTCGACGAGCTGCACGAAGGCGGCGATCACCGCGATGAAGAGGATGAAACTCAGGAAGCTCAGGTCCACCTCGGCGAACTTGGGGCCGAGCCAGCTCAGCGCGCCGGGCTGGAGGACGAACTTGTTGAGGAGCCAGTTGAGCGGAAGCGTGCACAGGAGCACGAAGATCACGGCGAGGCCCAGGCCGTTGGCCGTCTTCACGTTCTTCGACACCGCCAGGTATGAGCACATACCCAGGAAGTATGCGAAGATCATGTTGTCGACGAAGATGGACTTGACGAATAAGCTGATGTATTCCATAGGGCTTCGCTTTTATTTCTCCTGAAGGTCCTTGTCGAAGGCGCGGTGTACCCAGATGATGCATCCGAGCAGGATCAGCGCGAACGGCGGCAGGATCACGAGGTTGTTGGGGACATAGCCGGCGGGCAGGACCCGCAGGCCGAACAGGGTGCCGCTTCCGAGCAGTTCGCGGAAGAAGGCGACGATGATGAGGATCAGGCCGTAGCCGACGCCGTTGGCGAGGCCGTCCAGCAGCGAGGGGATGGGCTTGTTGCCGAGGGCGAAAGCCTCGATGCGGCCCATCACGATGCAGTTGGTGATGATCAGGCCGATGTAGACGGAGAGCTGCTTGTCGATGGCGTAGGTGCCTTCTCCGGCCTTGAGGATCTGGTCCACCAGGATCACCATCATGGCCACGACCACCAGCTGTACGATGATGCGCACCCGCATCGGGATGCTGTTGCGCAGCAGCGAGCAGATGAGGCTGGACAGGCCCGTGACGATGATCACGGAGAGGGCCATCACCAGCGCACCTTTCAGCTGGACCGTGACGGCGAGGGAGGAGCAGATGCCGAGGATGAGGACGGTGATCGGATTGCCCTTCAGGATCGGATTGAGGATCGTTTCTTTGAGTTTCTTGTCCATGGCTATTCCTCCTCTGTTGCGGTGAGATGGTTTTCATAGGCCTTGAACCAGACGTTCAGGGCGTCGCCCAGGCCTTTGGAGGTCATCGTGGCGCCGGTGATGGCGTCCACGGCGTTGGGGCTGCCGCCCGCTTCCGCGTTCTTGGCCAGGTTGAAGAGCGGCGCGGAGCCGAACCCGACCGTCTTGCCGATGAACTTCTCGCGGAACCAGGCTTCGTCCTTGATCTTGGCGCCGAGGCCCGGGGTCTCGGACTCGTGGTCGAAATAGACGCCGGCGATGGTCCGCCGGTCAGGCTGGAAGGCCACATAGCCCCAGACGGGGCCCCAGAGGCCGGCGCCGTAGACGGGGATCACGGTGACGCCGTTGTTGAAGACATAGACCGGAAGGGTGGCTTCGGTGCCGTCCTTGATGGCCTTGTCCTGCGGCTTGAGCTTGTCCACCAGCTCGATCCGGGCCTTCTCGGTGGAGAGGGTGCCGTTCCTGCGGCCGTCCAGTCCGATCGTATAAGCTTCGGCGATATGGTCCGCATACAGCTGGAGGATGTCGGCGTTGCGGGTGGCGTAAAGCTCGTCCGTCGGCTTGATCTGCGCTGCGGACATCATCTGGCGCAGGGTCTCCGCCTTGGCGTTGGCATCCTGCGCCGGTCTCAGTTTCGTGGCCGTGAGGGCCAGGACCGCCGCCACGGCTACGACCACGAAGGTGGTGTAGACGACCGTATATACGTTGCTGTTGGTATTCATGGGGCTAGGCGGTTTTGAGTTTTTTCTCTTTCCGGGACAGGTGCACGCTGACCACGCAGTGGTCGATCAGCGGGGCGAAGACGTTGCCGAACAGGATGGCGAGCATCATGCCTTCGGCGTAGCCCGGGTTGAAGAGGCGTACGACGATACAGAGGGCACCGATCAGGAAGCCGTAGATCCACTTGCCGGTCTCGGTCTGGGCGGAGGTCACCGGGTCGGTCGCCATGAAGACGATGCCGAAGGCGAATCCGCCGTACAGGAGCTGCATGAAGCAGGGAATCGTGCTGATCCCGGCCAGGTCGCCGATGCCGCCCACGAACAGGGCGCCGAGCACGCCGGCGGCCATGATCTTCCAGCTGGCGATGCCGGTCCACAGGAGGATGGCCGCGCCGAGCAGGATGGCGATCACGGACGTCTCGCCGACGGAGCCCGGGACCGTGCCGATGAAGAGGTCCCAGAAGCCGGTCCCGTATTGCGCGGAAGCACCGTCCAGGGCCAGCGGCGTGGCGCCGGTGAAGCCGTCCACGAGCTGCTCGCCCGCCTTGTAGTGGATCCAGCACTGGGAGCCGGACATGTAGTTCGGGTAGGAGAAAAAGAGGAATGCGCGCGCGAGGATCGCCGGGTTGATGACGTTCATGCCCGTGCCGCCGAAGACCTCCTTGCCGAAGATGACCGCAAACGCGACGGCGAGCGCGAGCATCCACAGGGGAATGTCCACCGGGACGATCAGGGGGATGAAGAAACCGGAAACGAGGTAGCCCTCGCTCACTTCTTCGCCGCGGATCTGGCTGCAGGCGAACTCGATGCCCAGGCCGACGACGTAGGAGACGACGTACAGGGGCAGGACCCGCAGGAATCCGTACCAGAAGTTGCCGAGGATGTTGAGGCGGAGGTCGCCCACCGCCAGGCCGTGCTGATAGCCGACGTTCCACATGCCGAAGAGGGCGGCGGGGGCGGCGGCGATCACCACCAGGATGAGCAGGCGTTTGAGATCGATGGCGTCGCGCACGTGGGCGCCCTTGCGGGTGACGGTCCCCGGCACGTGCAGGAACGACTCAAAAGCATCGATCGTGGAGTGCAGCCAGTAGAATTTGCCGCCTTTTTCGAAAATCTTGTTCATACTCTTAAGCCATTTCCTTGAGCATCAGGTCGATGCCCCGTTCGATCATGTCCTGGATATTGTTCTTGCTCGGGTCCACGAACTCGCAGGTGGCGAGGTCCTCGGGGAGCACTTCGTAGATGCCGTACTTCTCCATGTTCGCGATCTCGCCTGCGAGGCAGGCCTTGGCGAGGAAGACGGGGTAGATATCCATCGGGAGTACCTTGGCGTAGTAGCCGTCGTTCATCAGGAACGGGCGGGGACCGCCGTGGAGGTTGGTGTCCATCGCGTACTTCTTCTTCGGCAGCAGCCAGGAGAAGTAGCTGCGGTCGGTGCTGAACTGGTTGAAGCGGAAGGGACGGATCCAGCCGAGCAGTTCCTTGTCTGTGCCTTCGCGCAGGATGGTCACCTGGCTGTCGAAGAAGCCCAGGTAGCCATCGGTGCCGACGGCCCGGCCGCTGAGGATGTCGCCGCTGACGATGCGCAGCTCCTCGGCGGGGGTGGTGCCGCAGAAGCCGGCCAGCTCCGTCATCGGCATGCCCGGGACGGTGTCGACATAGGAAGGCTCGATGGCCATCGGGCCGGCGACGGCGACCTTGCGGCGGACGTCATAACGGCCGGTGGTGAAAAGTTTGCCGATGGCGACCAGTCCGGCCGGGGAGACTGTCCAGACGACGTCTTCCTTGCGGATCGGGGCGATGTGGCTGATCTGTACGCCTACGTTGCCCGCCGGATGCTTGCCCGCGAAGCGGTGCAGTTCGGCCCCGCGGATGCGGGCGAAGGGGGAGTCGGCGTGCGACGCGTCAAGCCCGAGGTGGACCTTGCCGTCCGTGAGCTTGGCGAGGGCGTCCACGCCGGCCTGGGCGGCATGAATCTCGCTTTCGAAGCAGAAATGGCTGTCGGGAGCGAGCGGCGCGGAATTGAAAGTGGAGATGAAGATGTCGCGCGGGCGGATGTCCGGGTTGGCGATGACGCCGTACGGCCGCTGGACCAGGAAGGGCCACAGGCCGCTCCGGAGCAGGGCTTCCCGGATCTGTGCGGCGTCCAGGGAAGCGACTTCGCGAACCCCGAAATCGACATGGGACTGCCGGTCGCCGGCTTCGATGAGGACGGCCAGGAGCTTGCGCTTGTCGCCCCGCACGATCGCCTTGACCGTGCCGCTGACCGGGGAGGCCAGCAGGATGTCGGCGTTCTTCTTGTCCGCCATGACGGGAGAGCCGCAGAGCACGGAATCACCCTCCTTGACCAGCAGTCTGGGCAGGAGTCCCTTGAAGTCCGTAGGCTGGACGGCTACGATGCCCGGCGCGATCGTCTTGGAGACACGGAGTTCCGCTTCACCCGAGACCGGGATGGTCAGACCCCTTTTCAAAACGATGGTTTGTGACATGTATGCGTTGTTAATAAGATTCAGTGAAACTTGACGCGAAGTTACTCTTTTTTTTGTATTTTCGTTGCAGCTATGGAAGAGAATGTGAACTTGATTCTGGAGGAGTTGAACGACGAGCAGCGGCGGGCTGTGTGTTGTGTGGACGGGCCCGTACTGATTGTCGCCGGCGCAGGGTCCGGCAAGACCCGGGTCCTGACCAGCCGCGTGGCTTATATCCTTTCCCAACAGGAAGATGCGCGCATCCTCGCGCTGACTTTCACCAAGAAAGCGGCCGGCGAGATGAAGGAACGCATCGCCGCGATGGTGGGGGGATACCGGCTCCGCCGGGTGGTCATGGGGACCTTCCATGCCGTGTTCGTGAGGTTCCTTCGCGAATACGCCGGGTCGCTGGGCTATCCGGAGCATTTCACCATCTACGACACGTCCGACTCGCAGAGCGCGGTCAAGGCCTGCCTCAAGGAGATGGGCCTCGATGACAAGGTCTACAAGCCGCGGGAGGTGCTCTCCCGCATCTCCATGGCGAAGAACAACCTCATCACGGTCGCGGGCTACCAGGCCAGCCAGGAGCTCCAGACGCAGGACTACCACAGCAAGCGTCCCCGGCTCGGGGAGGTGTACCAGCGCTACCAGGAGAAGCTTAAGCAGAGCGGGGTGATGGACTTCGACGACATCCTGCTCAACATGAATTACCTGCTGCGCGACAATCCGCAGGCGCTCCAGGCGATCGCCGGGCGCTTCACGCACATCCTGGTGGACGAGTACCAGGATACCAACCAGGCGCAGTACCTGATCCTGAAGAAGCTCGCCCAGTTCCACCGCAACCTCTGCGTGGTGGGCGACGACAGCCAGTCCATCTACGCCTTCCGCGGTGCCCGCATCGAGAACATCCTCAGTTTCAAGAAGGATTACCCGGAGTGCCGGCTCTTCCGCCTGGAGCGCAACTACCGCTCCACGCAGATGATCGTGGACGCCGCCAATTCGCTCATCGCGCACAATGAAGGGCGCATTCCCAAGGAGTGTTATGCCATGGGCGAGGAGGGGGAGCGCATCCGCCTGATCAAGGCCTACACCGAGCAGGAGGAGGCGGTGATGATCGTCTCCGGGATCCAGGACCGGATGCGGCGCGAGCGGGCGCAGTATCAGGATTTCGCCATCCTCTACCGGACCAATTCGCAGTCCCGTGCGCTGGAGGAGCAGCTCCGCCGGCGCAACATCCCCTATATGATCTATTCCGGCAATTCCTTCTTCGAGCGGGCGGAGGTCAAGGACATGATGGCCTATTTCAAGCTGGTCGTCAATCCGCGCGACGACGAGTCGTTCCGCCGGGTGGTCAACAAGCCCGCGCGGGGCATCGGCGACAAGGCCCTCGGGGCCGTGGAGGCCGAGGCCCGGCAGCGGGGCTGCCCGCTCTTCGAAGCGGCGCAGCTGGTCCCCAAAGTACAGGAGTTCTGCGCCATGATCGGGGATCTTGCCGGGCGTGTCCGCAACACCGACGCCTACGTGCTCGCCAAGCTGATCGCCGACCGGAGCACGCTGTACGCCTTCTACAAGCAGGATACTTCCATCGAGGGCCTCTCGCGCCTGGCGAACGTGGACGAACTCATCAACAGCGTGGAGCAGTTCGTCGAGGAGCGCACCGACGAGGCCGCGGAATATGCCGCCGAGGGCGGCGAGGTCGGGGTTTTCACCCTGGACGACTTCCTGGAGAATGTCTCCCTGCTGAGCAACGTGGACGTAGCGGAAGGGGAGGAGGACACCAACAACAAAGTGGCCCTGATGACGGCCCATTCCTCCAAGGGCCTCGAGTTCCCGTACGTCTTCGTTGCCGGGATGGAGGAGAATCTTTTCCCGAGCGTGTCGATGCTGTCGGCGAAGTCGGAGGTGGAGGAGGAACGGCGGCTTTTCTACGTTGCCGTGACCCGCGCCAAGCGGGCGGTGGCGCTCTCTTTCGCCGGGACGCGCATGCGCAACGGCAAGCACGAGTCGAACGCCCCGTCGCGTTTCCTCAAGGAGATCGATCCGCGCTTCCTGGAGAATCCGCTGGATGAGGAAGATTTTGACAATACGGGCGTTACGCATGAGTGGGGCGGCTTCGGCAGCCGCTTCACCGGCGGGCGGCTGGAGCGGTTCGGCGTGGGGAGCGGCGCCTATGGACAGTCTTCCGCAGCCCGATCCGGCAACCGGTTTGCCCCCGAGCGGTCTTTTCCCGGCAGCCGCCGCCGGGCAGCCGACTTGCCCCCCGTTCACGAGGCCACGGGCGGCCACGCCTCCCGGGGGCAATCGGCTACACCGGTTTCGGCGGCTGCCGGAAGAGCGCTGGCGGACGCGGATTTCATGGGGGTGCCGATGACCGAGCTGAAGAAAGGCCAGCGCATCGAACACAACCGCTTCGGCCCCGGCACCATCCTCGAACTCTCCGGCAGCGTCCCCGACATGAAGGCCAAAATCCGCTTCGACGCCTTCGGCGAGAAGCTCCTGCTGCTGAAATACGCCAAGATCAGGCCCTTGCAGGGCTGAGGATGGCAGAACGGCGGCAGATCCTCCAGAAAACCCTGGGAAATCCTGGACAGCCCCTGATAATAAGGGCCCTTTGTCCAGAAAACCCCGGGGTTTCTGTCTGTACTACCTTGTCAACTGCAGGTACTGGTGACGGGCGTTGAAGACGACACGCCCGAACTTGTGGAGCATATCCGCGCCGAAATTCCCGAGTCCCCGCCTTCCGCCGTGGCTCTCCAGCCGGATCTCGATCTCCTCCCATCCGCAGGCCGCGCCGCACATTTCGAACCGCGCCTCCTTCAGGAGGTAAGATTTCGTCGTCCAGGTCCGGTCCTGCATGGTGATTTCAGTCGTGGTCTCCTCGTAGGGTTCGTCCGACGGGTATGCTTCGAGAAAGCGTGCGTTCAGGTGCGTGTTCGTATTGCCGAAATCCAGCAGCATCGTCAGCGCCTTGCCGTCCAGGGTGGCATTGACGTAATAGCCGTGGTCGGGATAGGCGCGCAGGACGTTCGGGGACAGGTCGAGAATCTGTCTTGAGAAGGTGACGCTGCCCTGCGCGTTATCGAAAAGCAGGTCGCCCACCTGGCGGAGCACGTTGTCTCCAAGGACGATATCGACAGAAAGGGCCCCGGCGATCGACGCGAAGGAATCGGACACGGAGAACAGGACGTTCCGCACGACCAGGCCTCCCAAGGACAGCGAATCGGCGATGCCGATATATGATTGTGCCCGCCGGTTGCCGTTGATCCTGATCTTCTTCCCGATCGGCCTGATTCCCAGTTCTTCCGCCATCTCCGAAGCGATCTCGCAATAATCGCTGGCGCAGTTGTCAATGGTTCCGGACAGGCTCTTTCCATTGACCGAGACATCGATCCCATACAAAGCGTTCCTCACCCTTCTGAAAGGGACCGTGACCCGGTCTTCCGGCCAGACGGCCTCCGTGGCAGGGAGTTCGGAAAGGAGGCTCCAGTACCGGTAATCCGTCCGGTCCAGGCTCCGCCTGACGTAGCGGGAATCCAGGGCTTGGCGAAGGACTTCCCGCCGATCGGTCACGAAGGCGTTGTCCAGCAACAGGCTGGAGACTTTTCTCCGCTGAAGGCGCTTGAGCCTGAGGGACATAAGCTCTGCAAGCAGCGAATCGCAGGCTTCGTTCCGGCCGCTTTCATAACAGTCTCTCGCCGCGCTGTACAGCCTGGAATAAGCGGAGGCTGCCGGCTTTGCAGAAAGCGACAGCGAAAAAAGAAGCATGCAGGCGAGCAGCAGGACGGACGGCTTCAGGGAAATCACTGGAAGAGCAGCTTTTCGATAAAAACCTGATGGTCGTCCACGCGGCCTTCGACGATGTGGGCGCCCTCGGCATCGAGGGCATGCCACAAGGTCACGGTCTCACCGGGACGAGCCTCGCGGTTAAAATTGACAGTCAGCTCCTTGACCATCTTTGTGTTGACCAGTTCTTCAGGAAGGGCGTCCATCGCCCAGACGGTGTATTTGACGTTGTTGGCGTGCTGGTTGTAGTCCACGTCGGAGTAGCGGACCACGTGCTCACCGATCTGCGTCACGGCCGCATCGCGGGGCAGCACGACCTTGCCGGCCGGCTCCTCGATGGCATGGTCCGGGCTCTGGGGATCCAGCGACACGATCTCCGACAGGAAATCCGGACGCACGACCCGGCGCTCGGCGATGTTCATCACCACCCAGGAGCTGGTGGAGCGCACGGCGGGCTCCCCGTCGGCTCCCAGCAGCATGTAGTCACGCAGGAAGAACAGGCCCTGCAGGCCCTTGTGCCAGGTCAGGATGCGTCCCCGCTCCTTGTGGACGAAAGGCCGCTCGAAGCGGACGGACTGCCGGGCGAGCACCCAGGCGCCTCCGAACGGGGTGAGTTGTTCGTCGCCGAAGGCGAGCTTGTCCGCGCCGACCACGGCCATATGCTGCGCCATGTCGAGGAAGGCGGCGGGGCGCAGGATCTTCCGGCGGTCCACCTGGTAGCAGGCCGCGGCGACGTCTTCGTAAAACTTGTCCTTGAGAAAATCAGTCATAGCAGATCGGATTGGTGTCCAGGGCCGTCTTGACGACGCGCAGGCCCGGACAGTTGGTTTCAAGATACGCTTTCAGGAGGTCCTGCGTGTACTGCTCGCTCTGGTAATGCCCGAGTTCGCAGAGCAGTACGCCGCCATTCTCGAAATAGTCGTGATAATGGAATTCGCCGCTGAGGAAGCAGTCGGCGCCGGCGCGGATGGCTTCGCGCAGCAGGAAGGCGCCGGCGCCGCCGCACAGGGCGACGCGCCGGATCTGCCGCCCGTCCGGTGCGGAATGCCGCAGGTTCTCCACGCCGAACAACTGCTTCACGCGGCCGAAGAACGCCTGGTCGCCTTCGCCCTGCGGCAATTCGCCGACCAGGCCTGAACCTGCGTCCTCTCCCGCCATCGGTGCGAGCCACCGCAGATTCTCCAGGCCCAGGAGCGCGGCAATCTTGTGGTTGACCCCGCCGGGGGCGTTGTCCAGGCTGGTGTGGGCGGAGTAAATGGCGATCCCTGCCGAAAGTGCCTGCACCACGCAACGCTGCTGGTAAGTCGCGTCCGACACCTGCCGGAGCGCCTTGAAGAGCAGCGGATGATGGGAGACGATCAGATTGCATCCGTTTGCAATCGCCTCTGCTATAATGATTTCTGTCACATCCAAGCAGACCAGGACCCCGGAGATTTCCGACTCCGGGAAACCGACCTGCAGGCCCGAATTGTCCCATTCGTCCTGCAGGCGCGGCGGAGCGAGGCGCTCCAGCGCGTCGATGATCTCCCGCAGCCTCATCCCTGGGCGAGCAGTTCGCGGACGATGCCGGAGAGCGTGCGGCCGTCGGCGAGTCCGGCCATCTGCTTGCTGGCGACCCCCATCACCTTGCCCATATCGGAAGGGGAGCTGGCGCCGACCTGCGCGATGATTTCGCGCACGCGCTCCGAGATTTCCTCCGGGGTGAGCTGCCTGGGGACGTATTCTTCCAGGATGGCCGCCTCGGCGAGTTCGTTGTCGGCCAGCTCCTGCCGGCCAGCGGCCACGTATTGCTCCGCGGCTTCCTTGCGCTGCTTGATCAGCTTCTGGATGAGCTTGACGATATCGGCGTCTTCAAGCTCTTTCTTGCCGCCCTCCGCCGTCTTGGCGAGGAGGATGGCGGACTTGATGGCGCGCACGGCGTTGGTCCGCACGAAATCGTGGGCCTTCATCGCCGCCATGATGTCTTTCTGGATCTGTTGTTCGAGTGCCATAACAGGTTTGGATTATTCTACGCGAAGTTACAAAAAAATACACAAACGCATAAAAACGTATAAATGGGACGGACGGGATGAACCGGATCGGCATCTGCCTGGCCATGTTGCGAACGGACCACCGGCTGACGATGATCTGGCAAAAGAAACATCGCGTCGGCAATCCGGTGGATGAAGTCTGGGAATACGATGCTTGGAAGATTCCCGATTCCGAAGATTTGAAAGAAAAGATAGCATATGTCCTTCGGAATCCCACTGTCGCCAGGATGGGGTTCGTCCCCGGTGGATACCGCTGGAGTTCCGCATCCCTCGTTTTCACAGATACGGCTGGACAGAAAACCGGCGGGCGGCGGATGGGGACATTGTCTTCCTACGAAAGTAGAAACATGTTTCAAACACGCACCATCCTGCCTGAAGATTGGATCGTCCAGCCAGACGGTATGATCTGGCCTGGATGCTACACCGGCTATCAGCGGGTGGAAAAGCTGTTTGGCCACCCGCAACATTTTCTGTATTCCCTGAACCAGAATGTTGAAATGGCCGTCAACCAGCAGATGTATCGGGAAACCATCTCTCTCCCCGACCAGGATGTCAGACAAATGGCGAAAGCATTATCAAAGAAACTGTTCGATGAAGCGGAAATCACGGCATTGGACCTGCCGTGTCGCATCCAGTTGTGCCGGCTTCTGAAGAAACAAGCTGGTGCCAGTCTGAAACAATTGGCACGCATTGTCCACCTGCCGCTTGCGGAGTTGAAGAAGATTTTCTGTTAAAAGCGGAAGCTCAGACAGAAAACCCGGGGTTTTTCTGGACAAAGGGCCTTTATTATCAGGGGCTGTCCAGGATTTCCCAGGTTTTTCTGGAGGATCTGCCGCTTGTTATTTCATCCAGCGGTCCAGCCAGTCGTAGACGACGCGGTGCCAGTAGAGGGAGTTCTGCGGCTGGAGGATCCAGTGGTTCTCCTCGGGGAATACCACCAGCTTGGACGGCACGCCCATCATCTGGGCGGCGTTGAAGGCCGCCATGCCCTGCTCGTAGGGGATGCGGTAGTCCATCATCCCGTGGATGCAGAGGATCGGGGTGTGCCATTTCGTGACCATCCCGGAAGGGGAATTGGCGTAGTGGCGCTGCGCCTTGGCCGTGGTGGCGTAAGGTGCGCCGGCCTGCTGCATGCCGCCGAAGGTGATCCCGTCACCGGCCGGGCCTTGCTTGCCGGGGGTGTAGGCGTACTCGGTCAGGCCGCCGTTGTCCCAGTTGGCGAACCACATCTCCTCGGTGGTGAACCAGAGCTGCTTCTCGTCGAAGATGCCGGCGTGCGCAATGAAGCAATCAAACAGGTCGCCGTGCAGGCCTTCGAGCATGTAGGCGGAATAGCCGCCATAGGAGGCGCCCACGCAGGCAAGCTTGCTGACATAAGGCTGGCCCTTGATGTAACGTCCGGCGCTGAGGTAGTCCTGCATGTTGAGGCCCGGGTAGTCACCCGAGATCTGCTCCTTCCAGGCCTGGCCGAAGGCGGTGGTGCCACGGCGGTTCGGCAGGATGACGATGTAGCCCTGCTGGGCCATCAGGCGGTAGCACCAGCGGTAGCTCCAGTCCTGCGAATTGGACCCCTGCGGGCCTCCGAGCACGATTTCGATGGCGGGATACTGCTTCGACGGATCGAACTTCGGGGGATAGAGCACCCAGCAGAGCATCTGCTGATGGTCCACCGTCTCCACGAACACGCGCTCGTCGCGCACGTCGGCGAGCTGGTCCAGGATGGCCTGGTTCTCGTGGGTGATCTGCTCGAAGCTGACGCCCTCTTCCGTGATCGTCAGGGAGACGAGCTCGGTGGGGAACTTCAGGCAATAATAGGATGCGAGCAACTCCACGCCGTCATTGCGGTCCAGTACGGCGAAGGGGGAGAAGAAGTCATAATTCCAGTCGGGCGCGGTGATGCGCTGGGCGTCGCCGCCCAGGTCGGCGCAGTACAGCGCCTGGATGCCCTCGCCCACGAGCGCGTTGAAGAAGAGCTCGTTGTTGTGCCATACCAGGCCCGCCACGTCGTGGTCGAAGCCGGGCAGGAGTTCGCGCACGTTCTGGACGCGCACGCCGACGTTCTGCCCGTCCGCCTCGGCGTCAAGCAGTTCGGCGTCGGCGATGAACAGCCGCTGGCGGTCCGCCTCGTAGCCGTCCCGCTCCATGGAGATCCAGGCGATGTGCCGTCCGTCGGGGCTCCAGACGGGATCGGTGTCATAGCCGCCGTCGGTCTTCACCTCGAGGGTCGCTCCCGTGAGGGTGTCGTAGATGTAGATCCCGCAGTTGGTGCTGAAGGCGTATTCCTTGCCCGTCTTCTTCCGGCAGGAATACACGATGTGGCGGCCGTCGGGCGCCCAGTCCAGCTGCTCCGCGCCGCCGAAGGGCTCGGTCGGGAGCTCGAACAGGTTGCCGGTGCCGAGGATGTCCACGGAATTCTCCGGGGTGATCTTCTGCTTGCCCAGCGGGGCGACGTAGCTGCGCGGGACCTCGGTCACCCAATGGTCCCAGTGGCGGTACATCAGGTCTTCCGTGGCATAGGCGGCGGCCTTGTCAAGGTCGTCAAAAGCGTCGGCGGGCTGCTGCAGGGCGGTGTTCTTGATGCTGCTGACGTAGATCACCTGCGTCTGGTCCGGGGAGAGCTTGAAGTCGCCGATCCCGGCGGGGACGTCGCTGAGCTGCACCCGCTTGCCGAGTTTGTCGCCCTTCAGCGGGGCCTTCCAGAGCTGTCCTCCCTGCAGGAAATAGATGCTCTTGCCGTCCAGGCTCCAGCGGGCACCGCTCACGCTCTTGGCGTAACGGGTGAGCTGGACCTTGCCGCTGCCGTCCGGGTTGCAGAGGAAGAGGTTGCGGCAGCTGCGGTTGTCGGGGATGGAAGTATAGGAGACGCCGTACAGGATCCGCGTCCCGTCGGGGGAGAGCTGGGGATCGGACAGGCGGCCGAGGGCGAGCAGTGTCTCGGGGGTCATCACGCCGTCTTCGATGCGGATGTCGGAGGGCCCGATGTAGCCGCTGCCTTCGTCTTTCTGGGTGCAACTGATAGCCATAACAAGACAGGTAATAGCGATGAATAATCGTTTCATGATGCGTTCGTTCTGGTAATAGGAATGCAAATGTAATAAAAATCGGCCGGATTTTTCGTATATTTGTAGGTATGGCAAGGGAACTGGAAACGAGCATACAGTACCTCAGCGGGGTGGGTCCCAAGCGGGCTGCCCTGCTGCAGCGTGAGCTGGGGATCGGGACGCTCTCGGACCTGATCCACCTGTATCCGTTCCGCTACATCGACCGCAGCGGCATCACGCCGATCGCCGAGGTGGCGCCCGACCTTGCCCACGTCCAGCTGCAGGCCACCGTGGTGCGCCGCACCCTCTACGGCCCCGGCAGTTCCATCGTCTCGCAGGAGACGGACCCCATCCATTTCGGCGCCTGCAAGCGCCTGTCGGTCATCGTCCAGGACGCCTCCGGCGAGATGGAGATGGTCTTTTTCAAGGGCATCAAGTGGAACTACCAGCGGCTGGTGCCCGGCGGCACGTTCCTCTTTTTCGGCAAACCGCAGGCCTTCGGCACGCGGCTCAACATCGTGCACCCGGAGGTGGACGCCGCGCGGGAGGGTGACGCCGGCCAGGGCACGCTCACGGGCGTGTACCCGAGCACGGAGAAGCTCAAGACGGGCGGCATCACCGGCAAGGTGATGTGCAAGCTCCAGTCGGCGGCCCTCGCGCTCTGCCTCCCGGAGATCCAGGAGACGCTCCCGGAGTATGTCATCCGCGACAATTCCCTGGTGTCGCTGGCGTACGCCCTGCGCAACATCCATTTCCCGAAGGACGGCTACGCCCTCCAGAAGGCCACCTACCGGCTTAAGTTCGAAGAATTGTTCCTGCTGCAGCTGTCTCTGCTCAAGCAGAAATACATCCGTTCGCGCGGCGAGCGCGGCCTGCCCATGCCCAAGGTCGGGACGGACTTCCACGCCTGCTACAACGCCCTCCCGTACACGCTCACGGGTGCGCAGCAGCGCGTCATCAAGGAGATCCGCGCGGACCTGATGAGCGGCCACCAGATGAACCGGCTGCTGCAGGGAGACGTGGGTTCCGGCAAGACGATGGTGGCGGTGCTGAGCTGCCTGATGGCCATCGGCAACGGTTTCCAGACCTGCATCATGGCGCCGACCGAGGTGCTGGCGCAGCAGCATTACGCCAACATCCAGAAATACCTGAAGCCCACTTCCGTGCAATGCGCGCTGCTGACCGGCAGCACGCCGCAGAAGGAGCGGCGCGCCATCCACGCCGCGCTCGAGGACGGTTCGCTCGGCATCCTCGTGGGCACGCACGCCCTGCTGGAGGACAACGTCGTCTTCCGCAACCTGGGCCTCGCCGTCATCGACGAGCAGCACCGCTTCGGCGTCGACCAGCGTTCGAAATTATGGAATAAAGGTCCGCTTTTGCCTCCTGGCAATGGTGCGTGGGCGCCGCGAGCGAAGCGATCTGCGGCCATCCCCCTTGAGGGGGCGCAGGGGGTGAAAGGACCGTCAGGCCAGAATGTGCCTCCGCATATTCTGGTCATGACGGCTACGCCGATTCCGCGGACGTTGGCTATGACCCTGTACGGGGACCTGGACGTGTCGGTGATCGACGAGATGCCTCCGGGGCGGAAGCCCGTGCAGACGATGTGCATCGGGCAGAACCGGCGTTCCGCGATGTACAAGTTCATGCGGGAGGAGATCGCCCGCGGCCGGCAGGTCTTCGTGGTGTATCCGCTGATTTTCGAAAGCGAAAAGATGGATCTGCAGAACCTCGAGCGGGGCTACGAAGAGATCGTGCGCGCTTTTCCGCTGCCGGACTACAAGGTCGCCATCGTCCACGGCCAGCAGAGCAACGAGGAGAAGAACTTCAACATGGCCGCCTTCGTGGCCGGCCGCGCCAATATCCTCGTCTCCACGACCGTGATCGAAGTGGGCGTGGACGTGCCCAACGCCTCCGTGATGGTCATCGAGAGCGCCCAGCGTTTCGGCCTGAGCCAGCTCCACCAGCTGCGCGGCCGCGTGGGCCGGGGTGCGGAGAAGTCCTACTGCATCCTGGTCAAGGACGTCAAGACGTCCAAGGAAGCCCAGCAGCGCCTGGACCTGATGTGCGCCACCGAGGACGGCTTCGAGATCGCCGAGCAGGACATGAAGATGCGCGGCCCGGGCGACCTCGAAGGCACGCAGCAGAGCGGTCTGCCCATCAACCTGGGGCTCGCTTCGCTCGCCAAAGACGGGCGCCTGCTCGAAGAGGCGCGCCGCTATGCCACGAAGATCCTCGACGCTGATCCCGCACTCGAGGCGCCGCAGAACGCCCCGCTGCTTCGCGAACTCCGGAAGAACAAATACGAGATCAAAGATTACAGCAAGATATCCTGACGTTTCCGGCCGGTACCTGGCTAGCGTCCGCCGCCGCCGTGGCCGCCGCCGCTGAATCCGCCGCCACCGCCGAAGGAGGTGTGGCCGCCGAAGCCGCCGCTGCTGCCGCCGCCGGAGAAGGTGGAGGACACATAAGAGGAACGGGCGTTGGTGATGGCGCGGGACAGGCTGTCCATGTTGTAGAGGACGCTGTGGAAGGTGCCGTAGTCATAGCCCACGGTCTTCTCGAAGAGGACGGGATCGATGTCCTTGAGCTGCTTGGCCACCTGGTCCGCCACCCCGAGCAGGGCGCCGAACACGAGATACTCCTGCCACAGGTGCACCTCGATGACGTTGCGCTCGCCGGTCAGGGTGAAATCCTTGAGGAACTCACGGAAGCCCAGCAACTTGCGCGCTTCCTGCTGGCCGGGGGTCGTATAGTGCTTCCCGAGGTCCATCCAGCCCTTCGAACGCAGGTTGTTGATCCCCATCGTCTGGATCTTCTCCGTCCAGTTGTACAGCCGTCTGCTGTTTCTCCTGGACCAGGTGGAGAACTCCTTGTCCTGCAGGACGCCGTCGCTGCCGGAGGCCTCCAGCATCATGCTCCAGAGATCGCTGGCGACGGAGTCGACAGGTTCCTTGCCGCTCTTGGAGTCGGCGAAGGTGATCTCGACCTTTCCTTCTGCATCCTTCCGCACGTCGAGGTAGCCCCTGTAGATCATCCGCAGGATCTCCGCGGAGGCGAGGGCGTTCTTCTTGCGGTCCTCGCCCAGGCGGGTGAGGGTGTAGTCGGAGGCGACCAGGTCGCCGTCGAAAGGTATGTCGCGGCACCAGGTGACGAGGGCCGGATCCATGCCGAGGACCTTCTTCTTGTCGCGCTTGGACACCTTGCCCATGGACTTGCGGACGGCCTTGCGGCCCAGCAGGTACATGACCAGCATGGTGAAGAAGCTGGCGATCTCGCCCGCCGTGTCGTCTTCTTCAGAATAATTGCCGTCGCCGAAGTCGGCGCCAGACATGGCAGTGGCGAGGGCGTCGCTGAAGTCCCGGTCCTGCACGCTGGGGGAGTCGAAGATCCCCTTCTCGAAGCGGATAAGGGAAATGACGGAACTGTAGTAGCCGAACGGTTCGGTGGACTCATAGACGACCGAACCATCCTCGGCGAATGCGGCCGTGCCGTTGAAACCGAAGCCCCAGATGCGCGTATTGGTCGTGTCGAACTGGACGCCAAGGCCGTCGGAGGGCTTGATCGTGACGCGGACGTGCTGCGGGGGAGCCGCCAGCTCGTCGGTGACGAACTGCATGTGGAGCATGTCGTAATCGCTGAGTGTCTTGACGACGTTGGTCATGAGATACAGGGGCTCATAGACATGGTCCCCGTACTCGCCGACACCCCAGCAGAGCTCCACGCCGCTGCGCTTGTGGACGATACCGAAACGGCCGGCCTTCTGTCTCCGGGTGCGGTCCACGTCCCATTCACCGTCGTCCGAAAGCTTCTCGCCGTCGCTGTAGACGGTGAAGTCCTGAATCTCGATGTCGCCGAGGTTCTCCCGGGGGAGGTACCACTCGGTGATCTCGTCGCCGGTGTTGACGTCCCACTTCTCGTGGATGATGGCCGATCCTGTCTTGAAGAGGGTCACCTCGATGTCCACGCTGCGGACTTTCTGTTCACGTGCAAAAACGGCAAAGGTCGAAACCAATGCCGCCAGCAAGGCAAGCCATTTCTTCATTCCTAGATATTGAGGGAAGGCATCCCGGTCTTCTGCTCCTCGGTCTTGAGGTACTCGCGGACCTTGAAGCCGAACAGGGCAGCCACGATGGAGTCGGGAATCTGACGGATGAGCTTGTTGTAGTTGGTCGCCGTGTCGTTGTATACCATCTTGCTGGTACGCACCATGTTGGTGTAGTTGTCGACAGCGTTCATCGCGATAGTGTAGTTCGCATTGGCCTTGATGTCCGGGTACTGCTCGATGACCACGTTGAGCCGGCTCATCACCTGGCCCATGAGGTTCTCCTGGGCGTCCACCTGCTCTGCGGTGCTGTTGGAGTCGATCGGACGGCGCTGGGCGATCGTGTCGCGGAGCGTGTTGTACTCATGCTCGTTGTACGACTTGATCAGCTCCACCATACCGGTGAGGGCGTCCCAGCGGCTCTCCTGCTGCACGCCGATGGTGCTCATGGCATTCTGGCAAAGCTCGTCCTTGTTGACGAGTTTGCGCTGGACGGAAATCACCCACAGGACGAGGAGGGCGACGATGACGATGGCAATGATAATTCCCATGTTTGTGTTGGTTTAGAGTTAAAATCATGTAAATATAGGAAAAAAATAAAAAACCGCCCCAAACGGAGCGGTTTTTTACTGAGATTCGCCGGTCTGGCCGGCGAATAAAGGAATTTACAGCTGCGGACCTGCGGCGACCAGCTTCTTGCCGGCCTCGTTGGACTCGTACTTCTTGAAGTTCTTGATGAAGCGGCCGGCGAGATCCTGTGCCTTCTCGTCCCAGACCTTCGGATCGGCGTAGGTGTCGCGGGGATCGAGGATGCCGGTGTCGACACCCTTGAGCTCGGTGGGAACCTCGAAGTTGAAGTAAGGGATCTGCTTGGTCGGGGCCTTGTCGATGCTGCCGTCCAGGATGGCGTCGATGATTCCGCGCGTGTCCTTGATGGAGATGCGCTTGCCGGTGCCGTTCCAGCCGGTGTTGACGAGGTAGGCCTTGGCGCCGCTCTTCTCCATGCGCTTCACGAGCTCCTCGGCATACTTGGTCGGGTGCAGCTCCAGGAAGGCCTGGCCAAAGCAGGCGGAGAAGGTCGGGGTGGGCTCGGTGATGCCGCGCTCGGTGCCCGCGAGCTTGGCGGTGAAGCCGCTCAGGAAGTAGTACTTGCACTGCTCGGGGGTCAGGATGGAGACCGGAGGCAGCACGCCGAAAGCGTCGGCGGACAGGAAGATGACCTGCTTGGCGGCCGGACCCTGGGAGAGCGGGCGGACGATCTTCTCGATGTGGTAGATCGGGTAGCTCACGCGGGTGTTCTCGGTGACGCTCTTGTCGTTGAAGTCGATCTTGCCGGCGGCGTCCACGGTGACGTTCTCGAGAAGAGCGTCGCGGCGGATGGCGTTGTAGATGTCGGGCTCGGACTCCTTGTCCAGCTTGATGACCTTGGCGTAGCAGCCGCCCTCGAAGTTGAAGACGCCCTCGTCGTCCCAGCCGTGCTCGTCATCGCCGATGAGCAGGCGCTTGGGATCGGTGGAGAGGGTGGTCTTGCCGGTGCCGGACAGGCCGAAGAAGATGGCGGTGTTCTCGCCGTTCATGTCGGTGTTGGCGGAGCAGTGCATCGCGGCGATGCCCTTGAGCGGCAGGAAGTAGTTCATCATGGAGAACATGCCCTTCTTCATCTCACCGCCGTACCAGGTGTTGAGGATGACCTGCTCCTTGCTGCTCACGTTGAATGCGACACAGGTGTCGGAACGGAGGCCGAGCTCCTGGAAGTTCTCCACCTTGGCCTTGGCGGCGCAGTACACGATGAAATCGGGCTCCTGGTCGAACTCGGCCTGGTTCATCGGGCGGATGAACATGTTGGTCACGAAATGGGCCTGCCAGGCGACCTCCATGATGAAGCGGATCTTCATTCGGGTGTCCTTGTGGGTGCCGCAGAAGCCGTCCACGACGAAGAGGCGCTTGCCGCTGAGCTGCTTGATGGCCAGGTTCTTGACTTCTTTCCAGACCTTCTCGGACATCTCATGGTTGTCGTTGGGATACTCCGGGGTGTTCCACCAAACGGTGTCCTTGGAGTTCTTGTCCATCACGATGTACTTGTCCTTGGGGGAACGTCCGGTGTACACGCCGGTCATCACGTTGATGGCGCCGAGCTCGGTCACCTGACCTTTGTCGTAGCCCTCCAGGCCGGGCTTGGTCTCCTCGTTGTAGAGGACTTCGTAGGTCGGGTTGTAGAGGATCTCGCTCACTCCCTTGATACCGTACTTGCTTAAATCGATCTTAGGCATAACTTTTATGTTTTTAGAATTTATTTTGAATAACTATCAAATCCGTTACCAAAAAATCATGCAAATATAATGATTTCCCCGCACTTTTCCAAAGCCCGCGCGGCAGAAGATTCCGGAGAAAAACGTATAAATTTGCAAAGATGGAAGCAAGGGAAGTACTGAAGCAGTATTGGGGCTATGAAGCCTTCCGGCCGATGCAGGAGGAGATCATTTCTGCCGCGGCGGAAGGGCGCGACGTGCTGGCCATCCTGCCCACGGGCGGGGGCAAGTCCGTGTGCTTCCAGGTGCCCGCCCTGATGAAGGATGGCCTTGCGCTCGTGGTCACGCCGCTGGTCGCCCTGATGAAGGACCAGGTGCAGAACCTCGCCGACCGGGGGATCCGCGCCCTGGCCGTCCACGCCGGGATGGACCGCCGGCAGGTGGACCTCGCCCTCAACAACGCCGCGTACGGGGATTTCAAGTTCCTGTACGTCTCGCCCGAGCGCCTCGGCACGGCCCTGTTCCGGTCTTACCTGGACGTGCTGCCCCTGAGCTACATCGTCGTGGACGAGGCGCACTGCATCTCGCAGTGGGGCTATGATTTCCGCCCGGATTACCTGGAGATCGGCGCGCTGCGCAAGCTCGTGGACGCGCCCGTGATCGCCCTCACGGCCACGGCCACGCCACAGGTGGCGGAGGACATCATGGACAAGCTCGGCTTCCGGGAGCGGCTGCTGCTCCGGAGCGGCTTCGAGCGGCCCAACCTCTCCTATATCGTTCGCCGCTGCGAGGACAAGACGGGGCAGCTGCTGGACATCTGCCGCGGCGTCCCGGGATCCGGGATCGTGTACATGCGCCACCGCCGCCGCTGCGAGGAGGTGGCCGCTTTCCTGAAGGAAAACGGGATCAGCGCCTCGTCCTACCATGCCGGCCTGGGCGGGGAAGTGCGTTCGGAGCGCCAGGAAGCCTGGAAACGGGGGAGCATCCGCGTGATGGTGTGCACCAACGCCTTCGGCATGGGCATAGACAAGCCGGACGTGCGATTCGTGGTGCATACGGGCCTGCCGGAGAGCCCGGAGTCCTATTTCCAGGAAGCGGGTCGCGCCGGCCGGGACGGGGAGCGCTCCTGGGCCGTCCTGCTCTGGAACGGCACGGACGTGCGGCGCCTGCGGCAGCTGCTGGACGTCTCCTTCCCTTCGCTGGAGTACATCGCCGACATCTACCAGAAGCTCCATGTCTTCTTCGAAATCCCGTACGAAGCGGGGATCGGCCGGCAGCTGAAATTCGACCTGGCGGCTTTCTCGAAGCATTTCAGGCTCCAGCCCGCGACCGTGCACTATGCCCTGAAATATCTGGAGCGCTCGGAGCACCTGACCTTCTCCGAAGATGTCGAGGTAGCCACGCAGGTGCGCATCCTGGTGGATCGCAACGCATTGTATGACATAGATCTGCCCGATCCGGCCATGGTGACGCTCCTGGAGGTGCTGATGCGCCGCTACCCGGGGATCTTCTCCTATGCGGTGCCGGTGCGGGAGGAAGCCGTCGCCGCGGCCTGCGGCCTGACGGTGCCGCAGCTGCGCCAGTTGCTCTACCGCACCTCCCTGGAGCATGTGGTCAAGTATATCCCCGGGGACCGCTGCGACGTCATCTACCTGCACCACAACCGCCTGATGCCCGGCAACGTGGACCTGCAGAAGGACAAGTACGGCTTCCTGCTGGAGAACGCCCGCCGGCGGGCGGATGCCATGACGGAGTATGCTTCCGAGGCGGATCTGTGCCGTTCGCGCTGGCTGCTGCGCTATTTCGGGCAGGAGGAATCATCCGACTGCGGGACCTGCGACGTCTGCCGTGCGTCCCGTGACGCCGGCTCCCGGATCCGCGCCTGGTGGGCGTCCCACCCCGGGGCCTCCCTGGAAGCGTTCCGCGCCTGCTGCGCCGACCCTTCCTCCGGGATGCCGCCGGATGCGGTGGAGCGCTATCGCCGCATGCTCGACGCAGGGGAGCTTTGACGGATTTGTGGTAGGAATTGAAACGCGCGTGATTTACCTTTCCCGCAAAAAGACGTAAATTTGACGGGTTATAACCGACAAACCATAACATGATGAAAAAAATACTGACTCTCTTCGCTGTGCTGGCGGGCGCTTTCAGCCTCCAGGCACAGCCTGCCGGCGGTTTCGGCGGCTTCCAGATGCCCAAGATCGACGTCCACTGCTCCGAGAAGTTCGCGGACATCGACTACGCGGGCGACGGACAGGTGTATCACCAGCTGGACGTGTACCTGCCCCGGATGAAGAAGGACTTCTATCCGGTCGTGATCCACATCTACGGGAGCGCCTGGTATTCCAACAATTCCAAGGGGATGGCCGACCTGGGCACCATCGTGAACGCCCTGCTGGATGCGGGCTACGCGGTCGTGACCCCCAACCACCGTTCGTCCGCGGATGCGAAATTCCCCGCGCAGATCCAGGACATCAAGGGCGTGATCCGCTGGGTGCGGGCGAATGCCGAGAAATACCGCCTTGATCCCTCCTTCATCGCTACGTCCGGTTTCTCCTCCGGCGGCCACCTGGCCTCGCTCGCCGCGACGAGCGGCCATGAGCCGGACCTGGAAGGGGACGTGGGCGGCAACCTCCAGTACAGCAGCCACGTGCATGCGGCCTGTGACTGGTCCGGCCCCGTGGACCTGAACTACATGAGCTGCGGCGCGGCCGAGGACACGTGGAACCATGCCCCCGAGGAGGCCGTGATGGGCTTCTCCTTCAAGGGCAACGAGGAGCGCTTCAAGGTGCTGAACGCCACCACCTACATCGACCCCTCCGACCCGCCGGTGGTGATCTTCCACGGCACGGAGGACAACGTCGTGCCGAACTGCCAGGGTTCGCATTTCTATGAGCTGCTGGACAAGGCCGGGATCCGCACCGAGCTGTACCTGGTCGAGGGCGGCGGCCACGGCATGAACATGTACACGGAGAAGACCCTCCGCTCGATGACCAACTTCCTCGACAAGGTGCGCTATCAGCACGGGGGGACCTTCGTGACCGGCACGAACCCCGTGATCACGGAGCTGTTCTCCGCCGATCCGACGGCCCGCGTGTTCGAAGGGAAGATCTATCTCTATCCTTCGCACGACATCCCCACGGTCAACTACAACGGCGAGCAGCCCTGGTTCTGCATGTCGGACTACCACGTCTTCTCCTCCGAGGACCTGACGCACTGGACGGACCACGGCAACATCGTGGACCAGAAAGACGTGCCCTGGGGCAACCCCACGGCCAATTCGATGTGGGCTCCCGAGTGCGTCGAGAAGGACGGCAAGTACTATTTCTATTTCCCGAACGCCCCCAAGACGGGCTTCGGCTTCGGCATCGGCGTGGCCGTGGCGGACAAGCCTTACGGTCCGTTCAAGATCCAGCCGGAGCGCCTCGAGGGCACCTTCGGCATCGATCCCACCGTGCTGATCGACGACGACGGCGCGGCCTACCTGATCTGGTCCGGCATGGGCTTCTCCGCCGCCCGCCTGTCGGACGACATGCTCACCCTCGCGGACAAGCCGGTGCGGCTGGACGAGACCTTCCCGGCCGGCCAGAAAGAGGGTCCGTTCGCCTTCAAGCGCGACGGGAAATACTATCTGACCTATCCCTGGGTGCGGGAGCAGGGGGGCACGGAGTGCCTCGCCTACGCGATGGCCGACAGCCCGCTGGGCCCGTACGAGTACAAGGGCGTCTTCATGAAAGAGTCGCCGACCGGATGCTGGACCAACCACCATTCCTTCGTGGAGTACAAGGGGCAGTGGTACCTGTTCTACCACCACAATGACTTCTCGCCCACCTTCGACAAGAACCGCTCCGTGCGCGTCGACAAGGTGTCCTTCAACCCTGACGGCACGATCCAGGAGGTGATCCCGACCTGGCGCGGCGTGGGTTATTTCAAGGCTTCCGACGAGCTGAACATCGACCGTTACAGCGAAATTTCCGGCGCCACGGTGGACTACCTGGACGAGTACAACCTCTTCGCCGGCTGGAAGACCGTTTTCGCGAAGCCGGGCGACAAGGTCCGCTTCAATGAGGTCGATTTCGGGAAGAAGGCTCCCAAACGCATCCAGATGCGCCTCTGCAGCGCCGCCGGGGCCACGTTCCGCATCTACGTGGGCGGCAAGAAGAAAGACATCATCTTCCCGGCCTGCGCCGACTGGACCGTGATGGAAGTCCCCACTTCGATGGGCGCCAAGGGCATGCAGGACATTACCGTGGAGCTGCTCGCCGGCTCTGCCGAAGTGGACTGGATCTCCTTTAAATAGCGGCTATTGCCGGATCAGCGTCACCACCCCCGCGGAGAGGGGGGCAAGGGTGAGGGTGACGGCATCGTTTTGCGGTTGCAGCGCCGTTTTCCGGCGGGCAACCGCATTCTTTTGCGCCATGCTGTTGGCCGCGTCGAGGCTGCCGGGGGCGATGTATTCGTATTCCGCGCCGGCAAGCGGGCCCCAGTCGCCGGTGAGCGTCAGGGTGTAGGGCTTGTCGGTGGGGTTGACGGCCTTGACGGTGACGTGGCCGGCGTTTTCCGCCAGGGTGGCGGAGATGCTCAGCTCTTTCGTATCTTCTTCATAGGCAAGCCGGTAGGGAGAGTAGTGGTCGTACCATAGCTCGGTGACGAGGTAGTTGGGGGCGACGAACAGGTCCTTGTAGTCGAAGTTGATGAAGGCGTTGTTCCAGTCCGGGGCGTCGGTGCGGCGGATGAAGAGCGCCGCGGCGCCCATCGCCACCACGTCCAGGTTCTCGCAGACGTTGAGGAAACCGCCGGCGAACAGGCCCGTGCGCCAGTCGGTGCTGTTGAGGTTCCATTCGGAGATGAAGAGCTTGATGTTGGGGTTCGGGCAGTTCGAGATCATGCCGGCATAGCGCCGGTACTGCTGCGCAAGGCGCTCCGGGCCGGTGGCGTAACCGCCGGCTTGCTCGTAGTGGTGAAGGGACAGGTAGTCGAAATAGCGTCCGGAGCGGTTCAGGAAGGCTTCGTCCTCCGGGAAGCCGCCGCAGGCGATGATGCGGATGGTCGGATCGACCGCGCGCATGGCGGTGGAGAAGTCGCGGACGCACTTCTCGTAGCGGTCGATGCCCATCTCCCACATCTCGTTGTCGATCTCCCAGTACTTGACGTTGTAGGGCTCCGGATGGCCGTTGGCGGCGCGTTTGGCGCCCCATTCGCCCGTGGCGGGTTCGTTGCAGTAGCGCAGCCAGTTGACGGCATTCTCCAGGATCTGCCGGTACTCCGATTCGGGCCGCTCGAAGGCCACGCTCACCACGATGACGGGTTCGCTGTCCACTTCGCGGCAGAAGCGGATGAACTCGTCGGTGCCGAAGCAGTTCTGGTCATAGTCCATCCACATCCAGTGGTCCCAGCGGCGGCGCGCTTCCTGCGGACCGATGCCCCAGCGCCAGTCGTACTGTGCGGCATAACCGCCGCCCGGCCAGCGCAGGCAGGTCGGATGCAAATCCTTGACAGCCTGGAAGATATCGGGCCGGAAGCCGCCCAGGTCCTGCCCGGTGCGGGTGCCCATCGAGGTCTGGTCGATCAGCAGCGTGCCGTCCTCGGCGGCGATGGCGAAGTCGGCGTCGCCCTCCCAGGCGCCTGCGTCCAGGGTGAACGTATACTTCTGCCAGTCGGGGGACGGGCAACCCAGGCTCTGGCGGACGATCCATTCGCCATCCCGGCGAAGTCCGACGCTCAGGCGGGCGTTGCCGTCGCCTTTCGCGTAGACGGAGCCGGTGAAAGCATCGCCCGGCCGGACGGCCTGCGGGCCCTGCTGCAGGCCGGAAACGCCCTTGGTGCGGATACGCTGGGCGTAATCCATGTTGACGGCGTCGCCCTTGACGAGCTGGAAGGTGCCGTCTCCGAAAGCGGTCCACTCGGGCGCCACGTCGGGCACCTTGACCTGTTCGGGCATGCCCGAGAACAGGACCTGTCTGCCCGAGGTGATGCGGATGTTGCGGTAGAGGGCTTCCGTATAGTTCTCCCAGAGGGTGATGGTGTTCTGCCTGCGGCCGGTCGGAACGGTCTTGGAAAGGATTTTCCGGCCGTCCCACCACACGGTGACGCTGCGGCCGCGGCAGCTGACCTTGACGTGGTGCCAGGCCTGCTGGTCGATCTGGGCGGCCTGCGCCGCCTTGGTGGCCATGGGCTCAAGCGCCAGCACCTTGCGGGTGCGGTTGCCGAAGGAGGGGACCTCTTTCTCCACTTTCGTGGCCAGGCTGAACCCGGCGCTCACGGCCTGCTTCTGGGCGGCCGCAAGGGCCTTGGCCTGGGCGTCGGCCTCGATCTGGGACTGGGTCTGGGCCAGGGCGAAGTGCTGCCCCTCATAGGCGGGATCGTAGAGCCGCAGGAAATAGGGCTCCCCGTCAGCCTGGTCCTTGACGGCGAAGCGCAGGTCCAGCAGGCCGCCGCTCCAGCGCCGCCCGGGCAGCAGGTAGGCGCGCCACTTCACGTCCATCTCGATGTCATAGCTGTCGGTGTCCAGCCGCACCAGCTCGATGGGCTGCTCGTAGCGGGTGGGGGAATGCAGCACCTCGTCCGCGTCGGCGAACCAGCCGTCGAAATAGCCGTCGCGCGGCGGGATGCCGGGGTAGTGCTCGGGCTCGAAGGAGCGGCCGTAGATGATCTCCTGCCAGACGCCGTTGTTGGCCGAGAAATAGATGTGCTCGAAGAGCTGGCCGTAGATGAGCGGGTCGATCCGGCCGTCGATGGCCTTGGTGTCGACGCGGAGGCTGACGCTTTCCTGCGCAGCGGCGCAAAAGCCCAGCAGGGCGGCGCACAGGAGGAGGATTCGTTTGGGTGCTGTCATGGGGGCGAAAAATAGTTCTCCACAAAGTTAGTGATTATCCGCAATTCTTCGTATCTTTGATACAGATACAGAAACCTGACCGCGATGAACCTTTTCCGTACCTCTTTTCTGGCCGGAGCGCTGGTGCTTGCCGCCGCCTTTCCGGCATGGGCCCAGAATGGCCAGACCCCGATTTACCTGGACACTTCCTTCTCCTTCGAGGAGCGCGCGACGGACCTGGTGTCCCGCCTGACGCTCGAAGAGAAACAGAGCCTGCTGGGCAACAACATGGCCGCCATCCCGCGCCTTGGCGTCAAGAACTACAATATCTGGAGCGAGGCGCTGCACGGCGTGCTGACGGGCGCCAACCCGTCGGCGGGCCTGCGCGGACCGACTTCCTTCCCCAACAGCGTCGCCCTCGGCTCGTCCTGGGATCCCGCGCTGACGGAGCGGATGGCTTCGGCCATCGCCGAGGAGGCGCGCGCCATCTACCAGACCGGCACGAAGGGGCTGACCTTCTGGTCGCCGGTCGTGGAGCCCGTGCGCGACCCCCGCTGGGGCCGGACGGGCGAGTCTTACGGTGAGGATCCCTTCCTCGCGGCGGAGATGGCCGCCGGCTTCGTCCGGGGGTTGATGGGCGATGACCCGAAGTACCTCAAGGCCGTCCCGACGGCCAAGCACTACTTCGCCAACAACAGCGAATTCGACCGCCACGTCAGCAGTTCGGACATGGACAGCCGCGACATGCGCGAGTTCTACCTCTATCCGTACAAGCGCCTGATCGAGGACGAGCATCTGCCCTCGATCATGTCTTCCTACAACGCCGTGAACCACGTGCCGACTTCCGCGAGCGTCTTCTACCTGGACACGCTGGCCCGCCGTACCTACGGAATGAAGGGCTACGTGACCGGCGACTGCGCGGCCATCGAGGACATCTGGAACGGGCACTACTATGTCGAGACACGCGAGCAGGCCACCGCGGCGGGCCTCAAGGCGGGCGTGGACTGCGACTGCGGCAGCATCTACCAGCGTTTCACGACCAACGCCTACGAGCAGGGCATCGTGTCGATGGCGGAGATCGACCGCGCCCTGATCCATCTGTTCACCATCCGGATGCGGACCGGTGAGTTCGACCCGGACCAGCTGGTGCCGTACACGCAGTACGAACCGTCCCGGGTGAGTTCCGCGGCCAACCGCGCGCTTGCGGCCGAGCTGGCCGTGCGCACCCCGGTCCTGCTCAAGAACGAGGGCGGGGCGCTTCCGGTCGACCCCGCTTCGATCCGGAGCATCGCCCTGATCGGCCCCCAGGCCGACGACGTGGAGCTCGGCCCCTATTCCGGCCGTCCGGAGCAGGACGCGATGATCTCGCCCTTCGCCGGCATCAGCAAGTATCTTTCGGACAAGGGCTATGACGTGGACGTGCGCCTCGCCGCGGGCGGCGACATCAAGAGCAAGAGCAACCTGCTGTACGTCGCCTATTTCGAAATCGGGAAGACGGACGGCAGCACCGCGCATTACGATGCGACGCAGTATTCTTCCTGTGCCGACGGCATCACCGTCGGGTCCGGCATGGGTGACGAGGAGCAGGTCCGCACCATCGACGACGGCTCCTGGACCGCCTATGAGAACATCGACATCACGAATATCGAGGACATCACCGTCGGGCTCAACATCCCCACCGAAGGCGGCATCGTCGAGATCCGCGTGGGCGGCCCGGACGGCCAGTTGATCGGCCGCATCGAGGCGACCAGGGCCTCCGGCGCCCGCGTGGGCGGCGTGTATGGCGCCAGCATGCCGATGAAGACCTCCGCCCTCAAGCTGGGCTTCAACGGTCCCCAGACCCTGTACCTGGTCTATAAAGCCCCGCAGGACGCCCCGATCGACGAAGCGACGCTCGCGGCGGCGCGCGACGCGGACGTGGCCGTCGTGTTCGTCGGCACCGACGAGAACACGGCGACCGAGGAGGCCGACCGCCTGACGCTCCTGCTGCCCGGCAACCAGCTCGCCCTCATCCAGGCCGTCGCGGCGGTGAACCCGCACACCATCGTGGTGATGCAGACCCTCGGCTGCGTGGAGGTGGAGGAATTCCGCCACCTGCCCGGCGTCGGGGGCATCCTCTGGACGGGCTACAACGGCCAGGCCCAGGGCGAGGCGATCCCGCGCCTGCTCTTCGGGGAGGTCTCCCCGGGCGGCAAGCTCAACGCCACCTGGTTCAAGAGCGTGAAGGACCTGCCGGCCATCACGGACTACAACCTCCGCCGCAGCGCGGGGGCCGGCGGCCGCACCCTGTGGTATTTCGACCGCGAGGTGTCCTATCCCTTCGGCTACGGCCTGAGCTATACGACCTTTGAATACGGCAATTTCCGCATCAGCCGCAGCGCCATCACCCCGAACGACAAGGTGACGGTGAGCGTGGACGTGCGCAACACGGGGAAATACAGCGCCGACGAGGTGGTGCAGGTGTATGTGTCCACGCCGGACAGCCCTGCCTCGCTGGAGCGTCCGGTCAAGCGCCTCAAGGGCTTCCGCCGGGTCACGGTCCCGCGCGGGCAGACCCGCACGGTGGACATCGAGATCGATTGCGCCGACCTCTGGTTCTGGGATATGGAGGCGGACCGGATGACCTGGGATCCCGGGCGCTATGTCTTCGAGGTGGGATCGTCCTCGCAGGATATCCGCGGCACGGTCAGCGCCGTGATGTCCGGCCGCCTGGACCGCCGGCTGAAGACGGTCTGGGCTTCGGCGGACGCCACCATCCTGCGCATCGGACAGACGGTGCGGGCGGAGTTCTCCGCCTGCATGAACGACGACAGCTTCTACGAAGGGGCGAAGGCGGTCTGGACGAGCAACAATCCCGACGTGGCCGCCGTCGAGGCGGACGGGACCGTGCGGGCCGTGTCGATGGGCGTGGCCACGGTCACCTGCTCCGTCACCATCGACGGGACCACGCTCTCCGACTCCTTCGCCGTCAAGGTGATGCCCGAATTCGCCCTGGCGTCCCTGAAGGTGGGCGGCAAGGCCGTGAAAATCGGCGACGCCACCCAGTTCAGCTACCTGCTCAAGGCCGGCAAGGCTCCGCTCGTGGAGGCGGTTTCCGCCCATCCGGGCGTGATCGCGGAAGTCCGGCAGGCAGAACGCGTGCCCGGCACCGCGGTGGTGACCCTGAGCGACCCGCAGACGGGCGACAGCCGCGTCTGGACCGTGAATTTCGGCACGGCAGGCTCGTCCGACAGTTTCGACATGAGCAGCATCCCGGGCAAGGCCTGGAGCTGGGTGCGGGAGGATCCCGCCGCCTGGACCCTCACGGAGCAGATCGGCTCGCTGGTGCTGACGGCCGGGGCTGGCGACATCGCCGGCACCGGCAACAAGGCCGCCAACCTGTTGCTGCAGGAGGCCAATTCGGACTGGACCGTGGACCTCAAGATGCGATGCTTCTCCACGCCGGCGATGCCGGCGCAGAATGCCGGCCTGGTCGCTTACGAGTCGGACGACAGTTTCGTCAAATTCGTCTACGGGTCCGCTTTCGGCATGCGGCGCGGCCAGGATGCCGCACCGGGCGCTGGCCAGCTGCAGTTGCTGGTCGAGGAAAACGGGGCGCAGAAGTCCCTGGTCTCGCTGAGCCTGGACGGCATCATCGGTGCGGACCAGGTCCTGTACCTGCGTCTGGTGAAGGACGCGGACGCCTACACGGCCTGGTATTCCGTGGACGGCAGGAAATATGAGAAGATGGGCGTGGCGAGCGCCGTGCTGCAGGACGTCCGCGTGGGCGTGATGGCCTGCGAAGGCGAGATGCCGGCGATGATGCGCGGCTTCGGCGGCGCCATGCAGCTGCCGGCCGCCGCGCCGTTCAAGGTGGCTTTCGAGGAATTCGGAATCGAAAGCCGCGGCAAGTCCCTGCCCGCTTCCTACGTGACCGCCGGCCTGGACACTTATTATGCACAGAGGAAACTTACGAACCGATAACGATATGAAACATCTTTCCATTCTTTCCGCGGCGGCCCTGCTGCTCCTTTGCGGGACTGCGGCCGCCCAGGCGCCGGGCGGCCCCTTCGGCCGCAGCGCCACGCCGCAAGTCGCTCCGGACGGCCGTGTGACCTTCCGGATCATGGCCCCAGAGGCGCAGTCGATGAGCGTCAACATCGGCGGCAAGGATTATCCGATGGCCAAGGGGGAGAACGGCGTGTGGACGGTGACGACCGACCCGCAGGTCGAGGGCTTCCATTTCTATGCCCTCAAGACCGGCGGCCTGTCCTATGCCGACCCCAACGTCCGTTCTTATTTCGGCACCGGCCGCTATGCCAGCGCGCTGGAAGTGCCCGAGGCGCCGGACGTGGCCGCATACTACACGCCCCGGCAGGGCGTGCCGCAAGGGGCGGTCCGCTCGGTCCGCTATTATTCCAAGATCTGCGGGGCATATCGCCGCATGATCGTCTATACCCCGGCGGAGTATGACCGGAACCCCTCCAAGCGCTATCCTGTGCTGTACCTGCAGCACGGCGGCGGTGAGGATGAGACCGGCTGGATCTACCAGGGCTTCGCGGACGTGATCCTGGACAACCTGGTGGCGGACGGCAAGGCCGTGCCGATGATCGTCGTGATGGAGCACGGGGTCGCGCATCCCGCGGACGACCCTTCCGCGGACGTGTTCGACGCCGTGATGGCCGAGGAAGTCGTGCCCCTGGTGGACAGGCAGTTCCGCACCCTCGCGGACCGCGACCACCGGGCGACCGCCGGCCTGTCCTGGGGCGCCAAGCAGGCGTACGACCTGGGCTTGGGGCACCGTGACCTGTTCTCCGCCGTGGCGGGCTTCAGCGGCATCATCGTGATCGGGGAGTTCGATGTCCGGAATCCCGGCTGGCGCGATCCCGCGAAGCTCACCGCCGCCTATGACGGCATCTTCAGCGACCCCAAGTGGTTCAACGACAACTACCACCTGCTCTTCATTTCCAACGGTGAGGCCGAAGGATCCCACCTGAAAGAGATGTCCGCCCTGTTGAAGGAGCGGGGGATCGACAATGAATTCTACCAGTCGCCGCGCACGGCCCATGAATGGCTGACCTGGCGCCGGAGCCTGTACCTGTACGCCCAAGAACTCTTCAAATGGTAACCGTCATGAAAAAGCATCTGATTCTTTTCGCCCTGCCGCTGCTGGCCATGATGGCCGCCTGCAAGGGTCCGGCCGTGGGTGTGATCACAGAACCGGTCAGCGCCTCCACCAACCTTGAAGGGCGTGAATTCCCGAAGATCTATCCCGACCTGAGCGTCGAGTTCGCCGTGGCCGCCCCGGAGGCGGATGCCGTCTCCGTGGACATCTGCGGCACGGTCTATCCGCTGAGCCGGGAAGAAGACGGCTCCTGGCGCGGCATGACGGAGCCGCTGGAGCCGGGCTTCCATTATTATTTCCTGGTCGTGGACGGCGTCCGCCTGCCCGACCCGAACAGCACCCTGTTCTTCGGCAGCGGGGTGGAGGCCAGCTGCATCGAGATCCCGGAGGCCGGCGTGGACTTCTATCTCGAGAAGGACGTGCCGCACGGCGAGGTCCGCATGCAGCGCTACTGGTCCCCGAGCCTGAACCAATGGCGGGTCTGCTACGTCTACGTGCCTGCGGAGTACCTGCAGGACAATGACAAGCGCTATCCCGTGGTCTATATCCAGCACGGCGGCGGCGAGGACGAGACCGGCTGGTTCCGCCAGGGCAGGACCGACATCATCATGGACAACCTGATCGCTGCGAAGAAGGCCGTCCCGATGCTGGTCGTGGCCGATTACGGCCAGGCGGGCAATTTCGAGAAGATCCTCCTCGAGGAGACCATCCCCATGATTGACAAGAACTACCGGACGATCCCCGATCCGAAACACCGCGCCATGTGCGGCCTGTCCTTCGGCGGCGGCCAGTCCTGGTCCATCGGCCTGAAGCATCCCGAGGTCTTCTCCTCGATCGGCGTCTTCTCCTCCGGCATGTTCGGCGGCGTGGGCGCGGGAGCTTATGCCCCGTTCAGCGTGGAGAGCCAGCTCCCCGAGCTGCTGGCCGGCAAGGATGCCTTCAATGCCGCGCACGACGTGTTCTACATCTCCTGCGGCGAGGGCGATCCGCGCATCGAGCACACCCGCAACGCCGCCGAGGCCCTCAAGGCCGCGGGGGCTGACGTGATCTTCAAGGCGTGGCCGGGCGCCCACGAGTGGCAGCCCTGGCGCAAGTCCCTGCACGAATTTGCGCAGATGCTGTTCAGATAGGCATGCGCTGCCCGGGTGGTGCTTGTTCGTTATTTGTCATTTTTGTTTTATACTGATTTAAACGCTTGTATGAAAAGATTTTTTCTTTTTTTGGCCGCTGCGCTCTGCCTGTGCGCATGCGCCAGGCAGGTCCCCGGTCAGGTCAAGGTGACCGGCGGCGTGGTCCAGGGCACGGTCCTGGAGGATATGGCGGTTTATAAGGGCATTCCCTTCGCGGCGCCGCCCGTGGGTGAGCTGCGTTGGAAAGCGCCCCAGCCCGTGGTGCCCTGGGAGGGCGTCCTGACGTGTGACGAGTTCGGTCCCGACCCGATGCAGGCCGGCCACCGGAACGTCAGCGAGGACTGCCTCTACCTGAATGTCTGGACGCCCGCGAAGAGTCCGAAGGAGAAACTCCCGGTGATGGTGTGGATCTATGGCGGCGGTTTTGCCGGCGGCGCCACGTCCGAGTTTGACGGCGAGGCGCTGGCCCGCCAGGGCGTGGTCCTGGTGAGCGTGGCCTACCGTGTCGGCAAACTGGGCTTCCTGTCCCTGCCCGAACTCTCCGCGGAGGATCCGCACGGGGTCAGCGGCAACTACGGCCTGCTGGACCAGATCGCCGGCCTGAAGTGGGTGCAGGACAACATCGCCAAGTTCGGCGGCGACCCGTCGAAGGTGACCATTTTCGGCGAGTCCGCCGGCGGCATCTCCGTGAGCATGCTGTGCGCTTCGCCGCTGTGCAAGGGCCTCTTCCGCGGCGCCATCTCCCAGAGCGGCGGTTCCTTCGGGCCGTTCCAGCACAGGACCAATCCCGGAGAGAACATGCAGAGCATCCGCTTCGCCGAGGAGGACAACACGGCGTGGGCCAAGGCCGCTTTCGGTGAGAACTATACGCTCGCGCAACTGCGGGCGGCTGATGTCAAGGACGTCATGGGCGGCTTCGGCGGAAGCGGCGGCTGGCCCATCGTGGACGGCTACGTGATCCCGGACGACCAGTACAAGCTCTACGAGGCGGGGAAGTACAACGACGTGGACGTGCTGATCGGCTATAACTCCGACGAGGGCCTCAGTTTCGGTTTCTCCAGAGGACCCGGAAGCCACGAGGACCAGACCCGCGCCCGGTATGAGGACTATGCCGACAAGCTGCTCGCCGCCTATCCGGTGGAAGCCGACGGCTCGGTGGGCAAGACCGCCCGCGACCTCACGCGCGACGCCGCCTTCGGCTGGCAGACCTGGGCCTGGGCCCGCCTGCAGGCGAAGACGGGCAAGGGACGCGTGTGGCTGTATTATTTCGACCAGCATCCCGACTATCCGGCGGATTCCCCGATGTACGGTCGCGGCTCTCCCCACGGCCAGGACGTGGACTATGTCTTCGGCCGGAGGAAGGTGGAACAGCCAAGCGACAAGGATCTGCAGGATTGGATGATGGCCTACTGGACCAATTTCGCCAAGACGGGCGATCCCAATGGCGCAGGACTGGCGGCATGGCCGCGTTTCGACAACGACAACCCGCAGTCGATGCTGCTGACCGGCAGCGGCTGCAAGGCGATTCCCGTGCCGTCCGAGGCGGCCCTGAAAGTGCTTGACGAATATTTCTCCTGGCGTCGCGGCCAGGAGATCCCTATCAGATAATTATTGTGAGACACTGCTTCTTTACCCTGCTGGGCCTGCTGTCGATCACGGCGGCGTGGGCGCAGAACCCCATCATCCGGACATCCTATACGCCGGATCCGGCACCTTACGTGCACGGAGAGAAACTCTACCTGGCCGTGGACCACGACGAGGATGACGCCACCTACTTCAAGATGAAGGACTGGCAGCTCTACAGCACCGAAGACATGGTCAACTGGACCTATCTCGGCACGCCGGTCTCCACGGCCACCTTCCCCTGGGCGTTCCAGGGGGACCGTGCCTGGGCTTCGCAGCTGGTCGAGCGGGGCGGGAAGTGGTACTGGTATGTCTGCCTGACGGAAGCGGCCACGCGCGCCGATGCGTTGGCCGTCGCCGTGGCGGACGATCCGCAGGGACCGTACAAGGACGCCATCGGCGGGCCGCTGGCCACGGGCTTCTCCTTCATCGACCCGACCGTCTTCATCGACGATGACGGCTCCGCCTGGCTCTTCTGGGGCAACAAAGGCTGCTGGTACGGCCGCCTGGGCGAGGACATGGTTTCCTTCCCGGAAGGATGGAAAGAAGTCCCGGGCTGGGGCGACCCCGCCTGCTTCGGGCCGGAATCCATGAAGCCGGACTGGTCGGACGGCGGCCGGGAGAAAATGATGGTCGGCTACGAAGAGGGCCCCTGGCTCTACAAGCGCGACGGCATCTATTACCTGTCCTATCCGGCCGGCGGCGTGCCTGAGCACATGGCTTATTCGACCGCCACGTCCATCCATGGCCCATGGCAGTACCGGGGACGCATCATGGACGAGGCGGAGAACAGCTTCACCATCCACGGGGGCAATGTGGATTTCCTGGGACATCATTACATGTTCTACCACAACGGCGCCCTGCCCAACGGCGGCGGCTTCCACCGGAGCGCCTGCGTGGAGGAGTTCACCTTCGGCGCGGACATGTCCATTCCCTTCATTCCGTTTACGGAAAAGGGGGTGGAGCCCCTCCGGACCCTGAATCCGTACGTGATGACGGAGGCGGAGACGATGGCCTCCGGCTACGGCCTGAAGACCGACCGCGAGGACGGCAGGCGCCACTGGGTGACTTCCGTGCACAACGGCGACTGGCTCTGTGTGCGCAACGTGGATTTCGGGGACGAGCCGGCCGTGCTGGTCTCGCTGGAGATGCTCAATTTCCAGCATCCGGGCACGGTGGACTTCTTCCTGGACGAACTGGGCGGGCGGGCTGTCGCTTCCGTGCCGGTGAACGGGGAGAATATGCTCGTGAAAGCGCCCGTGGACGCACGGGCGGTGGGAGTACATGACCTGTACCTGCTCTTCCGGGGCGGGGACGGGGAGCTCTTCGACCTGGACTGGTGGGTGTTCAACCACCACCTCAACATGCCGCTCATCCAGACCAAGTACACGGCGGACCCGGCTCCGATGGTGTACGACGGCACGGTCTACCTGTACACGACCCACGACGAGGACGGGGCGGACGGCTTCGAGATGTTCGACTGGCTCCTCTACACCAGCACCGACATGGTCAACTGGACGGACCACGGGGCCGTGGCCTCGCTGGACGATTTCGCCTGGTATGACGGGAAGAACGGCGCCTGGGCCGAGTGCGTGGTGGAGCGCGGCGGCAAGTTCTATATGTATTGCCCGATCCACGGTCACGGCATCGGCGTGCTGGTGGCCGATTCGCCCTTCGGGCCCTTCAAGGATCCGCTGGGAGAGCCGCTGGTATGGCAGAAGGAGCATTGGGAGGACATCGATCCCTCGGTGTTCATCGACGACGACGGGCAGGCCTACATGTACTGGGGCAACCCGAATGTCTACTGGGTGAAGCTGAACGAAGATATGATCTCCACCAGCGGCCCCATCCACAAGCTCGACTACAAGATCGAGCATTACCAGGAAGGGCCCTGGTTCTACAAGCACGGCGGCCGCTACTACCTGGCGTTCGCCTCGACCTGCTGCCCGGAGGGCATCGGCTATGCGATGGCGGACAGCCCGGAGGGGCCCTGGCGGTCGATGGGCCACATCATGGACCGCACCTGGCGTACCCGGGGCAACCATCCCGGCATCATCGAGTACAAGGGGCAGTCCTACATTTTCGGCCTGAACTACGACCTGATGCATCTGGAGACCTTCAGGCACCACGAGCAGCGGAGCGTCTCCGCCGCCCCGATGTACTATGAGGCGGACGGATCCATCCGCAAGGTCCCTTACTGGCTGGACAACGTCCTGGAGCAGGTCGGGACCTTCAATCCGTTCCGGACGGTGCCCGCGGCGACGATGGCCTGGGGCTACGGCCTCAAGACCCGTCCGGACGCAGCGCAGGGCGTCGTGCTGAACAGCATCGACGCCGGGGAGTCGCTGCTGATCCGGGGCGTGGATTTCGGCGCCCGCGGCGCGAAATCCTTCACCGCCGGCGTCCAGGCGCCTGAGGGCGGCTGCATCGAAGTGCGCCTGGATGCGCCCGACGGGCCGCTGGCGGGTACGCTCAAGATGAAGCCCGGCAAGGGCTGGACGCAGCAGAACTGCCGCCTGAGCGGCGCCAAAGGGGTGCATGACCTGTATTTCGTCTTCCCGGAAGGCGGATTCGAATGGGCTTGGTGGAAAATGAAATAAGGCATATGCGATTCTTCCGGACTTTCCTGCCGGCCGTACTGGCCGCCTGTCTCGCCGCCGCCTGTGCGCGGCCCGTGACCCATTGCGTCAACCCGCTGACCAGCACCGACATCCCGGACAACGACGTGATCCGGGTGGGGGAGGACTACTACATGGTCAGCACCACGATGTATTTCTGCCCCGGCGCACCCGTCATGCATTCCCGCGACCTGGTGCACTGGCGCATCGTGGATTATGTCTATGACTGCCTCGAGGACGACGACGTCTACAACCTGCGCGACGGGCGCAACGCCTACGGCAAAGGCCAGTGGGCGACGTCGCTGCGTTACGAGAACGGCCGTTTCTGGGCGCTGTTCATCGCCAACGACCAGGGGAAGACCTATGTCTATTCGACGCCCCGGATCGGGGAACCCTGGACGCGCCGGGTCATCGACCGGCCCTTCCACGACGCTTCGCTCCTCTTCGAGGACGGGCGTGTCTTCGTGGTCTGGGGCAACGGCGAGATCCGCATCACCGAGCTCGAGCCGGACCTGTCCGGCGTCAAGGCGGGCGGGGTGGACCAGGTCCTGTTCACCAGTCCCCGGGAGGGCTACATGCTCCGCGCCGAGGGCGCGCACATCTACCACATCGGCGACTGGTACTATGTCCTGGTCATCGACTGGCCCGCCGGGGGCGTCCGTACGGAGACCTGCTGGCGCAGCCGCGAACTGCTCGGGACCTATGAGCCGAAGACCATCCTGCAGGGCAGGTTCGACGGCCGCCAGGACGGCGTGGCGCAGGGCGCCATCATCCGGACGCAGCGCGGCGACTGGTACGCCATGATGTTCCAGGACCACGGCGCCGTGGGCCGCATCCCGACCCTGCAGCCCCTGACCTGGGTGGACGACTGGCCCGTCCTGGGCGATAACGGGGTGCCTGTCAAGGAATTCGACGTGAATCTCGCCCCGGACGGGGAGGACTGTGTCTGGGCATCCGACGAATTTGATGCCGCCAAGCTCTCGCTGGTCTGGCAGTGGAACCACAAGCCGCTGGACGGCTGCTGGTCGCTGTCGGCGCGTCCGGGCTGGCTTCGCCTGACCGCCGGACAGCTTGCCGGCGGCCTTGCCGATGCGCGCAACACGCTCACCCAGCGGACTTTCGCCCCGGCGTGCACAAGTACGGTCCTGCTGGACGGATCCGGGTTGCAGCCCGGGGATTTCGCCGGCCTGAGCGCCTTCCAGAGCAACCGCGCGGACATCGGCCTGCGCTGCACGGACGCCGGGCTGGAGCTGTATGCCTTGCTGGAGAGCCCCGAACGCCGCGGCCGCGAGACCGTCCGCGTGCAGCGCGAGCTGCTCGCCGTACCCGCCGCCGCGCCGCAGGTGCAGCTGCGTATCCGCTATGATTTCAACGCGGATCAGGCATGGCTGGCCTACAGCTGGGACGGAAGCGCCTGGACGGAGCTGGCAGAGCCGCTCCAGATGCGCTACACACTGGATTATTTCACCGGCTACCGCAGCGCGCTGTACTGCTATCCGACCCGCACGCCGGGCGGACACGCCGACTTCGACTGGTTCCACCAGGAATAGACGGGATCATCCTGAAAAAAACACCCTCGGCATGAAGTAATTTTGAAAGGAAATAGTGCATTTCTTACGTATGCGTATGCGCGGGATTCGTTATATTTGCAATATGAAAACCACACGTATTCTTCTGCTGGCGCTCTGCGCCGCCGCGGCGCTCTCCTGCGCGAAGGAGCAAGGCGACCGCTTCTACAAACTCAAGAACAACGCCGGGATGGAAGTGACCGTCACCAACTTCGGCGCCCGCATCGTGTCCGTCGTCCTGCCGGACAAGGACGGTGTGAAGCGCGACGTGGTGCTGGGCTTCGACACGGTCGAGGAGTATTATCCCGAGAACAACCAGAGCGACTTCGGCGCCGCCATCGGCCGCTACGCCAACCGCATCGGCCAGGGCAAGTTCACCCTCGACGGGGTGGAGTACGACCTGCCGAAGAACAATTTCGGCCACTGCCTGCACGGCGGGCCGACCGGATGGCAGTACAAATCGTTCAAGGTCGTCGAGGCCGACGCGCGTCACATCCGCCTGCGCGTCGATTCCCCGGACGGGGACAACAACTTCCCGGGCGCCGTCACGGCCTTCGTGACCTACACGCTGACGGACGACTGCAAGATCGACATCGCCTACGAGGCCACCTCCTCGGCGCCGACGATCATCAACATGACCAACCACTCCTATTTCAACCTCTCCGGCGATCCCGCGAACCGCAGCATCTGCGACGACGAGCTCTACATCAACGCCTCGCAGTTCACCCCGGTGGACGCGACCTTCATGACCACCGGCGAGATCCTCCCCGTCGCGGGCACGCCGATGGACTTCACCGAGTTCCACCGCATCGGCGAGCGCATCGAAGACTTCTCCTATGAGCAGCTCAAGAACGGCAACGGCTATGACCACAACTGGGTCCTCGACACCCGGGGGGACGTGAGCCAGGTGGCGGCCGAGGTGTACTGCCCGCTGACCGGCATCGACCTCAAGGTCTACACCGACGAGCCGGGCATCCAGGTCTATACCGGCAACTTCCTCGACGGCACCGTGACCGGCAAGGGCGGGGTGGTCTACGAGCAGCGCCACGCGATCTGCCTGGAGACCCAGCACTATCCCGACAGCCCCAACAAGCCCCAGTGGCCGTCCGTCGTGCTCCGTCCCGGCGAGACCTACCACAGCCATTGCATCTTCGCCTTCAGCGTGAAATAGTGTCCAAACCTTTACCGATATGTTGAAATTCATGCCTCTTCAGGTCGACCTGAACCGCATTTCCCTCGCGTCCTGGGACTGGATCGTCATCGGAATCTTCTTCCTGGCGATGGTCTGGATCTGCTGGGACGTCTCCCGCAAGAAGAAAGAGACCTCCGGCGACTACTTCCTGAGCGGCCGCACGGCCACCTGGATCGCCATCGGCGCCTCCATTTTCGCCTCCAACATCGGCTCGGAGCACCTCATCGGCCTGGCCGGCACCGGCGCTTCCGCCGGCATGGCCCAGGCCCACTGGGAGATCCAGGGCTGGATGATCCTCATCCTGGGCTGGGTCTTCGTCCCGTTCTACGAGCGGAGCATGGTCTATACGATGCCCGAATTCCTCGAGAAGCGCTACAACAAGGAGAGCCGCGGCATCCTGACCTGGCTGTCCCTCGCGAGCTATGTCCTCACCAAGGTGTCTGTGACGGTGCTCGCCGGCGGCCTCGCGCTTAACACGCTGCTCGGCATCAACTTCTGGGTGGCCGCCCTGGCCCTCGTGATCATCACCGCCATCTACACCGTCATCGGCGGCATGGAGTCCGTGCTGAAGACCTCGGTCCTGCAGACGCCCATCCTGCTGCTCGGCTCGCTGGTCATCCTCTGGCTCGGCCTCCGCGAGCTCGGCGGCTGGAATGCGATGATGGACATCTGCAACGCCCAGCCCGTCAACGAATACGGCGACACGATGACCGACCTGATGCGCAGCGGCAAGGATGCTGAATTCCCTTGGTACGGGGCCCTGTTCGGCTCCGCCATCATCGGCTTCTGGTACTGGTGCACCGACCAGTTCATCGTCCAGCGCGTCCTTTCCGGCAAGAACCAGAAGGAGTCCCGCCGGGGCACCATCTTCGGTGCTTACCTCAAGCTCCTCCCGGTCTTCCTGTTCCTCATCCCGGGCATGATCGCCTTCGCGCTCACCAAGACCCCGGACTCCCAGATCGGACAGACCCTGGCCGCCGCCCTCGGCGTCCGGCCCGACGGCACCGTCGCCAACCCGGACATCGCCTTCCCGATGCTGGTCAATACCCTGCTTCCGGTGGGCCTCAAGGGCGTGGTGATCTGCGGCATCCTCGCCGCCCTGATGAGCTCCCTGGCCTCGCTGTACAACTCCTCCGCGATGCTGTACACGATCGACATCTACAAGCGCAAGCATCCGGAGACGGATGAGAAGAAGCTCGTGCGCATCGGCCGCATCGCCACCGTGGTGGTGGTCGTGCTCGGCGTGCTGTGGATCTTTGTCATCCAGCGCATGGGCAAGAGCCTGTACAACTATATCCAGAGCGTGCAGAGCCTGCTGGCCCCGGCGATCGCGGCGGTGTTCCTCCTCGGCGTCTGCTGGAAGAAGACCTCCCCGAAGGCCGGCATGTGGACCCTCATCGTGGGCCTGGTGCTCGGCTTCACCCGCCTGATCACCATGATCATCAACCCCGAGGCGCACAACGTCTTCACCTTCATCTTCAACGAGCTGAACGTGTATGCCTTCTGCGTGTGGATGTTCCTCTTCTGCGTCGTCCTGGCCATCGTGGTGTCGATGCTGACCCCGAAGCCGACGGACAAGCAGGTGGAGGGCCTGTGCTTCGGCACGGCCACGCCCGAGCAGAAAGCCGCCACCCGCGCTTCCTGGGGCACCTGGGACATCATCCATACCTGCATCATCCTGGCCTTCACCGTGGCCTTCTACATTTACTTCTGGTAGGCCTCCCTGTCATCCATCCCTGTCATTCTGAGCGAAGCGAAGAATCTGTAACGATATGTTGGAAAAACTGAAAGAAAAGGTGTGCCGGGCCAATCTCGATCTGGTCCGGCACGGCCTTGTGATTTTCACCTGGGGCAACGTCTCCGCCATCGACCGCGAAAGCGGCCTGGTGGTCATCAAGCCTTCGGGTGTCAGCTACGACGGCATGAAACCCTCGGACATGGTGGTCGTGGACCTGGACGGCAAGGTGGTGGAAGGGGAGCTGAACCCCTCTTCCGACACCCCCACGCACCTGGAGCTGTACAAGGCCTTCCCGAACATCGGGGGCGTGGTGCACACGCATTCCACCTTTGCCACCGCCTGGGCGCAGGCGGGAAGCGACATCCCCAATATCGGCACCACGCATGCCGATTATTTCCACGACGCCATCCCCTGCACGCGCAACATGCGCCGTTCCGAGGTGTTCGGTGAATACGAGAAGGAGACGGGCCGCGTCATCGTGGAGCGCTTCGCCGCGAAGGGGATCGATCCCGACGACACGCCGGCCGTGCTGGTGCGCAACCACGGTCCCTTCGCCTGGGGCACGGACGCCGACAACGCCGTGCACAACGCCGTGGTACTGGAGGAGGTAGCCAAGATGGCCTATATCGCCACCGAGATCCACGTGGCCGACCAGCTGAAGGGCATCTACCTGGCGGATTTCTCGCCCAGGATGAATAGATTCCTCGTCGAGAAACACTACAGCCGCAAACATGGCCCGGGCGCCTACTACGGCCAGAAAAAGAAACAATAACAACATTAAAACGCATACCAAAATGGCATTTGACAACTGTGAATTATGGTGGGTGACCGGCGCGCAGCTCCTTTACGGAGGTGACGCGGTCGTCGCCGTCGACGGACATTCCAAGGAAATGGTGGAGGGCCTCAACGCCTCCGGCGCCATCCCCGTCAAGATCGTTTATAAGGGCACGGCCAACAGCAGCCGCGAGGTCGAGGACGTGATGAACGCCGCCAACAACGCTCCCGAGTGCGTCGGCGTCATCACGTGGATGCACACCTTCTCTCCGGCCAAGATGTGGATCAAGGGCCTGCAGGACCTCAAGAAGCCCCTGCTGCACTTCCACACCCAGTACAACGCGGAGATTCCCTGGGACAACATCGACATGGACTTCATGAACCTGAACCAGAGCGCCCACGGCGACATCGAGTTCGGGCACATCTGCGCCCGCATGCGGGTGCCCCGCAAGGTGGTGGTGGGCTACTGGAAGGATCCCGAGGCCCAGCGCCGCATCGCCATCTGGGCCCGTGTGAGCGCCGCCCTGGCCGACGCCCGCAAGGTCCGCTGCCTGATGTTCGGCATGAACATGAACAATGTGGCCGTCACCGACGGCGACCGCGTCGAGTTCGAGCAGCGCCTGGGCTATCACGTTGATTATTATCCGGTTTCCTCCTTGATGGATTACTACAAGAAGGTCACCGACGCGGAGACCGACGCCCTCGTGGAGGAATACAAGAAGCTCTACACCGTCAAGATCGACGAGACCGGTCCCGAAGTGTACTGGGAGAAGGTGCGCAACGCCGCCCGTGCCGAGATCGCCATCCGCCGCGTCCTCGCCGACGAGGGCGCCACGGCCTTCACCACCAACTTCGACGACCTGGGCGACGCCGACGTGGACGCCCCGGACTTTGTCGGTTTCGACCAGATCCCCGGCCTGGCCACGCAGCGGCTCATGGTCGAAGGCTACGGCTTCGGCGCCGAGGGAGACTGGAAGACCGCCTGCCTGCAGCGTACGCTCTGGGTCATGTCCCAGGGGCTTCCCGGCGGCTGCTCCTTCCTGGAGGATTACACGCTCAATTTCGCCGGAGAGAAGTCTTCCTGCCTGCAGAGTCATATGCTGGAGGTCTGCCCGATGATCGCGAGCGACAAGCCCAAGCTGGAGGTGCACTTCCTCGGCATCGGCATCCGCAAGCAGCCCACGGCCCGCCTGGTGTTCACGTCCAAGACCGGGCCCGGCGCCAAGGCGACCGTCGTCGATCTCGGCAACCGCTTCCGCGTCATCGTCCAGGACGTGGACTGCATCGAGCCCAAGCCCATGCCGAAGCTGCCCGTGGCGTCCGCCCTCTGGGTCCCGCGCCCCAGCTTCGAGATCGGCGCCTGCGCCTGGATCCTCGCGGGCGGTACCCACCATTCGGCCTTCAGCTATGACATCACGGCCGAGTACTGGGGCGACTTCGCGGAGATCACCGGGATCGAGTTCCTGCACATCGGCAAGAACACCACCATCCACCAGTTCAAGCGCGAGCTCCGCATGAACGAGGTGTATTACCTGCTGAACAAGGCCCTCATGTAAGCTATGGACGCAAGACAAGTCATCGAATCCGGCAAGGCCGTCCTGGGCATCGAATTCGGCTCCACGCGCATCAAGGCGGTGCTGGTGGACGGGGAGCATGTCCCCATCGCCCAGGGCAGCTACGAGTGGGAAAACCAGCTCGTGGACGGGCTGTGGACCTATAGCAAGGAAGTCATCTGGTTCGGCCTGCAGCAGTGCTACGCCGACCTGCGCGCCGACGTGCGCAAGCGCTACGGCGTGGAGATCGAGAACCTGGCCGCCATCGGCATCAGCGCGATGATGCACGGCTACATGCCGTTCAACAAGGAGGGCCACCTGCTGGTCCCGTTCCGCACCTGGCGCAACACCAACACCGGTCCCGCCGCCGCGGAGCTCTCCAAGCTGTTCGTGTACAACATTCCGCTCCGCTGGAGCATCTCGCACCTGTACCAGGCCATCCTGAACGGGGAGCCCCATGTCGAGAACATCGGCTTCCTGACCACCCTCGCCGGCTACATCCACTGGAAGCTCACGGGGGAGAAGGTGCTGGGCGTGGGCGACGCCTCCGGCATGCTGCCCGTCGATCCCGAAACGGGGACCTACCGGGCGGACATGGTCGAGAAGTTCGAGGCCCTCGTGGCCCCGCGCCGTTTCCGCTGGAAGCTGCACGACATCCTTCCCAGGGTCCTGAAGGCCGGGGAAGGGGCCGGCCGCCTGAGCGAGACGGGCGCCAAGCGCCTGGATGTCTCGGGACACCTGCAGGCGGGCGTCCCGGTCTGCCCGCCGGAAGGCGACGCCGGCACCGGCATGGTGGCGACGAATGCCGTGAAACCGCGTACGGGCAACGTCTCGGCCGGCACTTCTTCCTTCTCCATGATCGTCCTGGAGAAGGAGCTGTCCAAGCCGAACGAGATGATCGACATCGTCACGACGCCGGACGGCAATCCCGTCGCGATGGTCCACTGCAACAACTGTACGTCGGAGCTCAACGCCTGGGTGAAGCTGATCCGCGAGTACCAGCAGCTGCTGGGGGCGACGGATGAGGATATCTATGGCAGGCTGTACACCCACGCCCTCGAGGGCGATCCCGACTGCGGCGGCCTGGTGGCGTTCAACTACGTCTCGGGCGAGCCGGTCACGGGATTCGCCGAAGGGCGTCCGCTGTTCGTGCGCGGTGCGTCCGACAACTTCACGCTGGCGAATTTCTTCCGTGCCCAGCTGTACGGTTCCATCGCCGTGCTGAAGATCGGCAACGACGTGCTGTTCAACGAGGAGCATGTCAAGGTGGACCGCATCACGGGCCATGGCGGCCTGTTCAAGACGCCGGTCGTGGGCCAGCGTTTCCTCGCGGCCGCGCTGAATTCGCCGATTTCCGTGATGGAGACGGCGGGCGAAGGCGGCGCGTGGGGCATCGCCCTGCTGGCCTCGTACCTCGTGAACAACGACGGCGGGCTCAGCCTGCCCGACTTCCTGGACCAGGCCGTCTTCGCCGGCAACGCCGGCACGGAGATCGCCCCCGTCCCGGAGGATGTGGCCGGTTTCGAGGCCTATCTTGCTAACTATCAGGCGGCTTTCCCCATCGAGGAAGCCGCGGTGCGCTGCAAGAAATAAGCTGCGATGGAGCAGATCTGGGACCCGCTCCGCAAAATGATGGTCACTGCCACACCCGAGGAACGGGTGCGGCAGTGGTTTATCATGCAGCTCCGTGACACGTTCGGCGTGCCGGAGCACATGATGCGCAGCGAGGTGGGGTTCCGCTACGGAAAGAAACCCTGGCGGGCCGACATCGTGGCCTATGACCGGACCGGCGCCCCGCTGCTGGTCGTGGAGTGCAAACGGCCCGACGTGGCGCTTGACGGGAAGGTCCTCCGGCAGGCGATGCGCTACAATTCCGTGCTGGATGTGCGCTTCCTGGTAGTGACAAACGGAAATTTGACGTATCTTTACAGGCTGGAAGGGGGCGTGTTCGTCCCGTGCGACCGCATCCCCGCCTATGAAGAGATGGTATGTCAACGATAACTCCGCAGTTTCTGGACCGGCCCGTGTTCCGGATGCTCTCGGAGGTGGCCGCCGGGAAGGGCGTGCGCGCCTTCGTGATCGGCGGCTTCGTGCGTGACTGTTTCCTGGGCCGTCCCTGCAACGACATCGACGTCGTCGTGGAGGGCAGCGGGATCGATTTCGCCCGGGCGGTGGGGGAGCGGACGCACCAGAACGTCTCCTATTTCAAGAATTTCGGGACCGCGATGCTCCATTACCGCGGCGACGAGCTCGAGTTCGTCGGTGCGCGCAAGGAGTCGTACCGCCGGGAGTCCCGCAAGCCCATCGTGGAGGACGGCACGCTCGAGGACGACCAGCTGCGCCGGGATTTCACCATCAACGCCATGGCCTTCTCCCTGCAGAAGGAGGATTTCGGGGCGCTGGTGGACCCGTTCGGCGGCATCCGCGACCTGGACGCCGGCATCATCAGGACGCCGCTGGATCCCGATACGACCTATTCCGACGATCCGCTGCGCATGCTGCGCGCCGTGCGCTTCGCCACGAAGCTCTCCACCCCGGAGCGGACTTTTACGATCGTGCCGGAGTCGATGGCCTCGATGCGCCGCATGGCCGACCGGCTGAAGATCCTGTCCTGCGAGCGCATCGCCGAGGAGCTGAACAAGATGCTCGCCACGGACCGTCCGGCGATGGCGTTCCGCCTGATGGACGAGGCCGGCCTGCTGCCGTACGTGCTGCCCGAGCTGCTCGCGCTCAAGGGCGTGGAGACGGTGGACGGCCGCGGGCACAAGGACAATTTCGAACATTCTCTCGCCGTGCTCGCCAACGTGGCGGAAGTGTCTGATAAGCTGTGGCTCAGATGGGCTGCGCTGCTGCACGATATCGGCAAGCCGGGCAGCAAGCGCTACGACGCCGCGCAGGGCTGGACCTTCCATGGCCACGAGGTCATCGGCGCCCGGATGGTGCCGAAGATCTTCGACCGACTGCGCCTGCCGCTCGACGAGATGAAGTACGTCCAGAAGCTGGTGCGGCTGCATCTGCGGCCGATCGCGCTGGTGGATGAGGAGGTGACGGATTCCGCCGTGCGCCGGCTGCTGTTCGACGCCGGCGACGACATCGACGACCTGATGCTCCTGTGCAATGCCGACATCACGTCCAAGAACGAGGCGAAGGTGGCGCGGATCCGCGCCAATTTCGAGCTGGTGAAGCGGAAGCTCGTGGAGGTGGAGGAGAAGGATGCGATCCGCAATTTCAAGAATCCGATCGACGGGCTGTATGTGATGCAGGTGTACGGGATTCCGCCCTGCGCGGAGATCGGGCAGCTCAAGGAGATGGTCAAGGAGGCCATCCTGGACGGGGTGATCGGCAACAATTTCGAGGAGGCGGACGCCTACATGCGGCAGCGGGCCCCGGAGCTCGGCCTGCATGAGGTATGATCGGGCGCTACCTGGCATATCTGTCTTCCGTCCGGCGCTATTCTCCCCGTACCGTCGAGATCTACCGCGGCGTCCTCGAGGATTTTCTTTCGTTTACGACGCGGCACGGCGAACTGCCTCTGGAAACGTCCGGCTGCGCCGGACCCCTCCCATCTGACGATGGGCCCCTCCCTCTTACGATGCCGAGGGTGGCACGGTTTCCTGAGGCAGTTGCCGATGCCGCGTCGCTGCAAGAAATCCTCACGGTTCAAGGTGTACGTTCTTATGAGGTGCACTTGATGGATGAGCGGGGGGAGGGGGCGAGGACGGTGAGCCTGCATATGAGCGTGCTGAGCGGGTTCTGCAAGTATCTGATGCGGCAGGGGGTGCTGGAGAGCAACCCGGTGCGGCTGGTGGCGCGGCCGAAGCAGGAGAAGCGCCTGCCGGTGTTCTACCGGGACGAGTCGATGAAGGCGTATTTCGAGCAGACGAAGGGGGTGCTGGAGTATGGGAAGTATGCGGACCAGCTGCAGCGGATGATCCTGGGGATGCTGTTCGGGACGGGTATCCGGCGGAGTGAGCTTATCTCATTGAACCGCAATTCGATAGACCTGTCGCGGCGGGTGCTTCGCGTGCGTGGCAAGGGGGACAAAATGCGTGAAATTCCCCTCCCTCCTTCACTTTGTGAGGAATTATTGCTATATTTACATGCAGTTGACTCTTTGAAATGCGCGGATACGGCCCCGGAAGCACCGCTCCTGCAGACGCCGCGAGGCGGCCGGCTCTATCCGGTCTACGTGGACCGGGCGGTCAAGGCGGCCCTCGGGTCCGTGGACGGCATCAGCGGCAGGAAGTCCCCGCACGTCCTGCGCCACACGCTGGCCACGGAGCTGCTGGACGGGGGAGCGGACCTCAATTCCATCAAGGAATTGCTGGGCCACAGCTCCCTGGCGGCGACCCAGGTCTATACGCACAATTCCATCGAGCGGCTGCAGAAAGTGTATAAATCTGCCCATCCAAGGGCAAAAAACGATGATCATCATGGAGATTAAACTCAAAGCCCTGAAGTTCGAAGCCGGTGAGCAGCTCACCGCCTTCGTCGAGAAGAAAGTTTCCCGTCTGGCCCGTTTCTGCGAAGGCCTTTCGGACGAAGTGGAGGTGGCGCTTGAAGACCATCTCAAACAAGGCAAGCTGGCCAAGATCCAGCTCCATGTCCCCGGTGAGGAGCTTATCATCGAGCGGGAGGCCGACACCTTCGAGAACGCGATCACGGAGGCTGTGGACGCCATGAAAGAAAAACTGACCCGCGTCAAGGAGCGCAAATTCGAAAACTGATCCCATGAAAACGATAGTCATGGCTGCCGTCGCGGCTGTCGCGAGCGTGTCCCTGATGGGTTGTAATTTCATCGCCGGATTCTTCGGCGGAGGTGAGAATATGAATTCGACCATTTTGCAAGATTTCGCGGGCGCTGCTGCGAAGGTGTCCGCCCAGGTGAACGGCAACACGTTGACCTATGGTTCGCACACCTACACGGTCAATGCGGACATCGATGTCAATACCCGGGAATTCAAGCAGCCGACGGCATCCGTCACGTTCAGCAACGTGCCGGCGGATTATGCCGAGTTCGAGGCCGTGTACAACGGCCTGCTCGGCAAGAGCCGCGCCGGCACGGCCGCGATGATCCCGATGGCCATCGAACTCTATGCCCGCGACGCTTCCGTCGGCGAGCGCTGCTTCGCCCTGCTGTGCAACGGCTCGGCCACCGTGGACGGCATTGTCCGCATCCTCAAGACCAAGATCGTGCCCTCGCAGTTTTCGCCCGAGAACGATCCGTACATCCAGCGCTACATGGCGGCGGCCCTGCTCAAGGGAGCCGTGAGCTCGAATGCCTACACGCCCGAGGAGCCGTACACCGTGGAGATGACCATGTCGCCGAACGGCGTCAAGGATGCTCCGCTGACGGGGGGCGAAGTGACGTACATGTACATCCTCGCCCATGGCTGGGACACCTATCAGCGCGGCGTGGAGATCTTCCAGGCCTACGATGCGCCTTATTACAAGGTGTTCAACTGCCCGTCCTGCTATGTGCAGTGCAAACCGATCCGGGGGACCTGGCCCGGTCTGAAATAAGATGTCAAAACCTAATTTTGTAAATGATGAAAAGATTTTTCCTTACGATCATGGCTGCGGCGGCGATCCTGCCGCTTACCGGCTGCGATCTCCTTTCGGAGTTGTTTGAAGGCATGCTGGATGACGGAGGCGAAGAAGAGACCGTCTACGTGGACAAATGGGCCAACCTGGTCAACGAGACCGAATACGCGGCCAGCGTGGACGGGAACGCCATGTCCTATGGCAACCACAGGTACTCCGTCTCGGGTGCCATCAATTTCGATTTCGACGCGACCCAGTACACCCAGCAGGCGACGGCCAGCGTCCAGTTCACCAACATCCCTTCGGGCTTTACCGAGTTCAAGGCGGTGTACGAAGGCTTGCTCGGCAAGAGCATCCAGGGCGCCGCGGCGATGGTGCCGATGGCGATGGAGATCTATGCCCGGGATGCCGAGACCGGCAAGAAGTGTTTCCAGCTCCTGTGCGTGGACGACCTGACCGTGGACGGCATTCTCCGCAACCTCAAGCAGAAGATCGTGCCTTCGAAGTACGCCCCCGAGGACGACAACTACATCCAGCGCTATCTCCCTGCCGCTCTTCTGAAGGGCGCCAGTTACGAGAACGCCTACGCACCGGTCACGCCGTACGTCGTGGAGACGGGCGCTTCCGCCAACAAGTTCCAGGAGACCAAGATGGCTCCGTACGGTACGGTATATTACGTCTACATCTTCGCGGACGGCTGGGATACCCGCAATCGCGGCGTGGACGTCTTCCTGCCTGATGGAGCGAGTTTGTACAAGGTCCAGAACTGCCCTTCCTGCTACACGCAGTGCAAGACCATCAAGGGCACCTGGGCCGGCCTGAAATAGGGATTCCTAGAGATTGAGCAGTTTGGCGGTGAGTTCCACAAGGAGCTCACCGTCGCTCGTCAATGTGGCGCCGTCGCCGCCCTTGCCGAGGTAGTCGTACTCGCAGAGCAGCGAGACGGCGGCCATGGCCTTGGGGAGGGGATAGTTGCGCACGGCCGCGTCGTATTCTTTGTAGAAGTAAGGGTTCAGGCCGGGCAGGGCGCGCGCCTTGTCTTCTGCGGACGGGAAGCCGCCGCGGGCGAGCAGGGCGCCGTAGCGCAGGATGCGGCTGAAATGCGTGAAGAGGGCGCTGACGGCCGCCGGAAGGGCGAAACGGGCGGTATCGCCCAGGTGGGCGGCCACCTTGAGCGCCCGGGGGGCGTTCTTGTAGGAGAGCTCGCGGGTGAGCTCGAAGATGCTGAACTGGCGGGAGATGCCGACGTTGCGCTCGATGTCCTCGACCGTCACGCGGGCGGTCCCTTCGGGCAGGGCCTTGGTCAGCTTGTCCGTCTCCACGACGAGGGTGGTGAGCTCCGTGCCGACCGACTCGGCGAGCAGGGCGGCCGCCGGCGGATCGATGCGCAGGCCGCGCGAGGCGTAGTAACCCTGGATCCATTTCGGGATCTCGTAGTCCCGCAGGGCGGGGGAATCGACGACCTCGCCGATCTTCTGGGCGGCCTTGTAGAAGGCCTTTCGCTTGTCCACGGCGGCCTTGTGCAGCAGCACCACGAGCACGGTGCTGTCCAGCGGGGCGGCGCAGTAGAAGGAGAGGCTCTCGATGTCCTTCATCTGCTGGGCTTCCTTGACGACCACGAGCTGGCGCTCGGCCATCATCGGGAAGCGGCGCGCGGCCGTGACGACCTGGTCCGCCGTGACTTCCCCGCCGTAGCAGACCGTCTCGTTGAAGTCCTTCTCCTCCTCGGGGATGCAGTGCTGCAGGATGGCGTCGCAGACCATTTCCGGATAGTACGGTTCGTCGCCCATCAGCAGGTAGACGGGCTTGAAGGAACCCGCCCGGACCTCTGAAACGATTTTAGCACATTGTGCATCGATATTGACAGAACTCTTGGCCATATCCATACAAAAATACGCAAAAACTTCGTACTTTTGTTTAATGCAAACACAAATCCTGAATTATATGAAGAAAATGATTTCCCTGCTCGCAGGCGCCCTCCTGCTCGCGGGCACGTCCCTCTCCGCACAGGACGCCATGGTCCGCGTCCACGACGCGGGCACCGGCATCACCATCCCCGCCGAGATCTACGGCCAGTTCTCCGAGCACCTCGGCCGCTGCATCTACGGTGGCCTGTGGGTGGGCAAGGACTCCTCCGTACCCAATGTAGAAGGCTACCGCAAGGACGTTTTCGACGCGCTCAAGGCGCTCAAGGTCCCCGTGATGCGCTGGCCGGGCGGCTGCTTCGCCGACGACTACCACTGGATGGACGGCATCGGCCCGCAGGAGAAGCGCGGCTACCTGACCAATACGAACTGGGGCGGCACGCTCGAGGACAACAGCTTCGGCACGCACGAGTTCCTGAACCTCTGCGAACTGCTCGGCATCGAACCGTACATCAGCGGCAACGTGGGCAGCGGCAGCGTCCAGGAGATGTCCCAGTGGGTCGAGTACATGACTTCCGACGCCAAGACCCCGATGGCCGACCTGCGCCGTGCCAACGGCCGTGAGAAGCCCTGGAAGGTCAAGTATTTCGGCATCGGCAACGAGGCCTGGGGCTGCGGCGGCAACATGACGCCGGAGTACTACAGCGACCTGTTCCGCCGTTATGGCACCTATCTGCACGACTACACGGGCAACCGCCTGTTCAAGATCGCCAGCGGCGCCTCCGACTACGACTACAACTGGACCCGCGTGCTGATGAAGAACCTCGTGGGCAAGGGCATGGCCGGCATCTCCCTGCACTACTACACCGTCCTCGGCTGGAACGGCAGCAAGGGATCCGCCACCAAGTTCACCGACAAGGACTACTACTGGTTCCTGTCCAAGACCATCGAGATCGAGGATGTCCTGAAGAAGCACATCGAGATCATGGACGAGCTGGACCGCTCCGGGCGCGTGGCCCTGCTGCTCGACGAGTGGGGCACCTGGTACGACGTGGAGCCGGGCACGAACCCGGGCCACCTGTATCAGCAGAACACCATGCGCGACGCCATCGTGGCCGCGCTCAACTTCGACATCTTCCACAAGTATACCCGCCGCCTGAAGATGGCGAACATCGCCCAGGTCGTCAACGTCCTCCAGTCGATGATCCTCACCAACGAGACCGAGATGGTCCTCACGCCGACCTACCATGTCTTCGAGATGTACAACGTCCACCAGGACGCCGAATTCATCGAGTCCGAGTGCATGACCGGCCACATCAAGACCGAGCGCCCCTGCGCCGTGCCGGAGGTGGACGCAACCGTGTCCCGCAAGGACGGGCAGATGCACATCTCGCTGGTCAACACCGACCTCAAGAAGGCGAAGAAGGTGACGGTGAGCTTCGACGGCGACGGAGTTTCCAAGATCCTGTCCGCCCGCGTGCTGACCTCCAAGGACGTCCACGACTACAACGATTTCGGCAAGCCCGAAGTGGTCAAGCCCGTCGCCTTCAAGGACTACAAGCTCACCAAGGCCGGCATCGAAGTGACCCTGCCGCCGTGCAGCGTGGTGGTGCTCGCTGCAAATTAAAATGCTATTTTTCAGAGTGTTATGGCAATTATAGAGTGTAAGGAAGTTTGCAAGAATTTCGGGGAGAAGGTGGCCCTGGACCACGTCAGCCTCGAGATTCCCGAAGGCGGGATCTTCGGCCTGCTCGGCCCGAACGGGGCCGGCAAGACGACCCTGATCCGCATCATCAACCGCATCACGATCCCCTCGGGCGGCTCGATCTACTTCAACGGCCGCCCCATCACGCAGGAAGATGTCGCGCGCATCGGCTACATGCCCGAGGAGCGCGGCCTGTACCGCAAGATGAAGGTCGGCGACCAGGCCATGTACCTGGCACAGCTGAAGGGCATGTCCGCCGCTGACGCCCGCCAGGCCCTCAAGGACTGGTTCGTCCGCTTCGGCATCCAGAGCTGGTGGGACAAGAAGGTGGAGGAGCTGTCCAAGGGCATGGCCCAGAAGCTCCAGTTCATCACCACGGTGGTCCACAAGCCCTCGCTGATGATCCTGGACGAGCCGTTCTCCGGCTTCGACCCGGTCAACGCCGAACTCATCCGCCAGGAGATCCTGCGGCTCAAGGACGAGGGCGCCACGATCATCCTCTCCACCCACAACATGGAGTCCGTGGAGGAGCTCTGCGACAACATCGCGCTCATCAACAAGGCCCGCCTGGTGATCACCGGCGGCGTGGACCAGATCCGGCGCGACTACGGCAACAACAATGTCGAGCTGGTCTACACCGACGCCGACGGGCGCCATGAGGTCGTCCTGCCGCGCGAGACGGACGGCGCCTCGACCCTGCGCACCTACCTGGACAAGGAGGGCGTGCAGATCAATTCCTACAAGGAACTGATGCCGCGCATGAACGACATTTTCATCAAACTCGTAACGGAAGGGGAGGAACAGGCATGAACTTCAAGACTATAGGCATCGTTATCAGCCGCGAGTACCTCAACAGGGTCAAGAAAAAGAGTTTCATCTGGACGACGCTCCTCGTGCCCATCCTGATCGCCGGCCTGACGATCGGCATCATGCTGGCCATGATGAACACCAAGGACAAGGTGAAGACCATCGCCGTGGCGGATGCTTCCGGCATCGTCCTGCCCTACATGGCGGACACGGAGACCATCCACTACAAGGATGCCGGCGACCAGCCGCTGGACGAAGTCAAGGCCAACCTGGCCGCGCTCGGCTATGACGGCGTGCTCGCCATCGGCCCGCTGGACCCCGCCGAGAAAACGGTTTCCGCCGACATCTATTCGGCGAAGCCCTTCGGCATGGAGCTGACGGACAACATCAACGGCCGCATCAACCGGGCGGTGGAGGACTACCGCATCGCGTCCTACAACATCGAAGGCCTGGACCAGATCCTCAAGGACGTCAAGGCGAACGTCCGCCTGCATTCATATACCGTCTCCGATGACGGTGAGGAGAAGATCTCCGAAGCCGGGGTGTACAGCATCCTGTCCATGCTCCTGGGCATCTTCCTGTTCATGTTCATCACGCTGTTCGGCGGCATGGTCATGAGCTCCGTGATCGAGGAGAAGACCAGCCGCGTGGTGGAGGTGCTCGTCAGTTCCGTCAAGGCGACCGAGCTGATGTTCGGCAAGATCATCGGCATCGCCCTCGTGGCGCTGACGCAGTTCCTTCTGTGGATCGTCCTGTCGCTCGCCATCATCAGCATCGGCGGCGCCGCGATCGGCTTCGACAAGCTCGGAAGCATGGGCGACGCCACCGAAATGGTGACTTCGATGAGCGGCGTGGACGCCGACCAGCTTGAGGCTGCGACCGCCCAGTTCACGGACGAGAGCGAGATCGGCACGGTCTTCAGCACCCTGCGGGGCCTTCCGTTCGGCCGCATCATCGGCCTGTTCCTGGTGTATTTCATCTTCGGTTATCTGCTTTACGCCTCGATGTTCGCCGCTATCGGCTCCGCCGTGGAGAACGAAGGCGACACGCAGCAGCTCCAGCTGCCGCTGACGATCCCGCTGCTGCTGGGCTACATGATCGCGCTCTACGCCTTCCGCGCCCCCGACAGCTCCGTCGCCTTCTGGGGCTCCATCATTCCCTTCACTTCGCCGATCGTGATGATTTCGCGCCTGCCCTTCGGCGTTCCGGCGTGGGAGATCATCCTGTCCGTCGCGCTGCTGGTCGGGACCTTCGTGCTCTGCGCCTGGGCCTCGGCCAAGATCTACCGGGTGGGCATCCTGATGTTCGGCAAGAAATCCACATTCAAAGATCTCTGGAAATGGTTAAGACAAGACTGATCCCCCTGCTGGCATTCATGGCGCTGGGCTGCGCCTCCTGCCAGTACAGCTACGAGTATTCGTGGCAGAAGTACCGCATGGACGGCCACCGCACCGGCGTGACCGCCCCGTCCGCGGATAATGTCCCCGAGACGCTCGGCGTCATCGACGGCGACGTCTATACCGCCCCCAACGGCCGGACTTTCCAGAAGGGGAGTGCGACCTTCGGGGCCGCCAGGGACATGATCTCCGTGCAGCCGCTGCTGGAGGACCTCAAGACGGTCGTCGGCACCGCCACGCGGGACATGGCCGGCTACGCACCGGAGAGCGAGCTCTCCAACTGGTGGGTGGACAACATGATGGCGTCCGTCGAGCGGCTGACCAAGCGCAAGGTGGACGTGGGCTTCCTCAACTTCGGCGGCATCCGCACGAGCCTGCCGCAGGGTGACCTGCTGCTGGATGACTTCGTGTCGATGTTCCCGTTCAAGAACTACCTCGTCTATGTGGCGGTCAAGGGCTCCGACCTGCAGGAGATCTTCAACTTCATCGCAGCCAGCCGCCCCTTCGTGATCGGCGGTGCGAAGCTGGTCGTCAACAAGCATCACATCGACACCCTGCTCGTGGGCGGCAAGCCCATCGACCCGAAGAAGACCTACGGCGTGGCCACCGTCGATTTCCTGATTGACGGCGGCGACGGCATGACCGTCGGCAAGAACGCCAAGGAGATGATCGTCACGGACAAGATGGTGATCGACGAGGTGCTCGCACTGGTTTACAAACTTCAGGCGGCGGGCAAGCCGGTGGAATACTTCACCGACGGCCGCTGCGTGTATGACGAATGGGAGGAGGAATAGGCATGAGAAAGACCGTTATCGCCCTTGCAGCGGCCCTGCTGGCCGTCTGCGCCTGCCAGCAGACCCAGCTGGTGATCCTGCATACCAACGACACCCACAGCCACTTCGAGCCCCTTCGCGGCGGCAAGGACGACGGCGTGGGCGGCGCCATCGAGCGCGCCGCGTTCGTGGACTCCGTCCGCACCGCGGTCGGCCGCGACCGCGTCCTGCTGCTCCACGCCGGCGACTTCAGCCAGGGCTCGCCCTATTTCACGGAGCTGAACGGCGCTATGGAGCCGATGGTCATCAACGATCTCGAGTATGACTGCACGACCCTCGGCAACCACGAGTTCGACAACGACATCGAGGCCCTGACCGAGCGCATCAAGGCGCTCACCGTGACCCGGGTCGTCTGCGCCAACCTGGACCTGTCGCCCTTCGAGCTTGGCGAGTACGTCAAGCCGTATACCATCCTCGAACGCGCCGGCATGAAGATCGGCATCATCGGGCTCGAGGCGGACCTGTCCACGTCCGTGAGCAAGCCCGTCGCCTCCCGCATGCAGCAGCTCGACAACGTCGAGGTGACCAACCGCTGGGCGGACTACCTGCACGAGTCGGAGAAGTGCGACCTGATCATCCTCCTGTCCCACGCCGGCTACGACGTGGACCAGGAGATCGTCCCCGAGACCCGCTGGGTGGACCTCGTGATCGGCGGCCACACGCACACCTTCGTGGACGACTTCCTTTACGTGAAGAACGCCCGCGGCAAGGAAGTTCCCATCATCACCGACGGCAAATGGGGCCTCGAGATGGGCCAGATCAACGTCCGTCGGAAGTTATCCTCCGCACGTTGAAGATCTTCGTGCTGGACCGGTAGTAGCGGATGTCGAAGCAGGCGAACTCTTCGTGCCGGTATAATCCCTTGCGGTGCCCGGTCACATAGTCGGGGTTGAACCCGTTCTTCACCAGGTCCGCCAGCGGCATCGACGTGATTTTTTCTTTGAGCAGCGCCTCCAGGATTTCATAGTTCCTGGAGAGCGCTGTAATCGTAAGCAGGCGGATGTCCTTCTGCTGCCGCTGCAGCCGGTTGTGATAGCGGTTCTTGCAGCTGGGACTGCAGAAATGCTTGTCCTTGCGCCCATAGACGACGCTGCCGCACTCCAGGCAGGTCGTCTCGCTTTCGTTCCGGGTCTTGTACCTCATCTTTTCTTTTTTTTCAAAAATTGCCCCTTTCCGGGGATTGTCCAAGGCTTGCATAAAAACGCAAGCCACTTTTTGTTGTTTTAATCGGATTCCGATGTTTTTATCAGCCTCAAAATAAAATCGGGCGGCTGATAAAAACAGGATTTGCGCCATGCTGTTTTTTGAAAACGGCACGGCCGAATCCCAAAACCGCATTAAAACATAAAAACCTGCGTGCCTCCGCCGGCAGGACGCCGCCTGCCCGGAGAAAAGCCCCTTCCTTTGCACCGGGAACCGGACCGCGCGGCCGGGATCCCGACAAACCATGTAAAAGGAAAAATGTATGGAACAACTGAACAGAATTGAATTGCGCGGGGTGGTCGGCAATGTCCGCGTCCAGACCTTCGACGAGAACAGGATGGCCCAGATCAGCCTGGCGACCAACTACGCCTACAAAGACCGGGAAGGATCGGCGGTGATCGACACCAGCTGGCACCACGTCGTGGCCTGGGAAGGCCGCAACATACAGCAGCTCGAGAAGATCGGGAAAGGCTCCCGGCTTCACGTCCTGGGGCGTGTGCGATACCGGAACTACACGGGTGTCGACGGCGTGGACCGGATCGCGACGGAAATCCTGGCGAACAAACTGACTGTCCTCAGCGATGAAGATCCGATGCAATATGAGATGTGATTCCCGCATCGGGGGAGGAAGGGACGGGGCCGGCCTCAGCCTCACTCCTGCGGCCCCGTCCCGGACTCCTGTCCGCCACGGCTTCCCGGCTGCGGCAGGCTGGATCGTCATGCTGCTGCTGGCATGCTGCTCCCGGGAGCCGGCGTTCGCCCAGCCCGTGCCGCAGGAGGCTTATGGTCCGGAGGAACTGGCGAACCAGGCCCGCCTGGCCCTGTCCCAGAACCTGGCGGATTACCTGTTCCTGGGCACGCTGAACGCCGATCTCCAATACTCCGTGCATCGCGCATGGACCCTGCAGGCCGGTGCGAAGTACAACAACTGGACCTGGCGGCACCGGATGGACACCCAGTTCGAATCGCGCCAGCAGTGCTATTATGTGGGCGCTCGCTGGTGGCCCTGGTACACGTACTCGGGCTGGTGGCTGGGCGGGCGCCTGCAATACCGGGAGTACAACCGGGGCGGCCTCTTCTCGCAGGAAACGGAGGAAGGAGATGCTTTCGGGGTGGGAGTCTCCGGCGGCTACAGCGTCCACGTGAACCGTTGGCTCAACGTCGATTTCGGCCTGGGCCTCTGGGGCGGGATGACGAAGTACGTGACCTATGCCTGCCCTTATTGCGGCAAGCGGCTGGACGAAGGCACCAAGGCTTTCTTCCTGCCGGACGAAGCGCGGATCGCCCTGGAATTCATCTTCTGACGGCCATGGAGAAGCATCGCAGAACAAGCTGGCTGCTGCTGGTCGCGGGTGTCCTGTCGCTCGCTGCGGGCTCCTGTGCTTCGCAGCGCAAGCTGGGCTCCGTCCAGCGGGAGCAGATGGCCGCCACCCTGCGGCTTCCGGCCGACCGGCAGGAACTGCCCACGGTCCCGACCGGCGGCGTCCAGCGGCGGGATACGCTGCGCGTGACGGACCTGAGCGGCCGGGAGATGATCCTGATGCAGGCGATCCGGGACGACGAGACGGGGGAGATGGTGGCTGCGGAGCGGCTGGACGCCGCCGTCGTCACGGCCCGGTTCCGCAACGTGGCCGAGCGCCACGGGCGGATCGACCTGGAGTTCCAGGTGGTGGTGCCGCAGCAGATGCAGGATTCCCGCTGGCAGCTGCGCCTGCACCCCGACCTGTACCTTCTGGAAGACAGCCTCCGGCTGGATGACGTGGTGATCACGGGGGCGGATTACCGGAGGGCGCAACTGCGTGGATATGAGCAGTATGAGAAGTTCCTGGGAAGGATCGTGACCGACACGCTGGCCTTCGTCGACCTGCGCAACCTGGAGATCTTCCTCGAGCGGAACATCCCGCAGGTCTATGCGCTCAAGACGGATTCGACCTTCGTCTCGGACGAACAGTTCGAGAGCTATTTCGGCGTGTCCGAACAGGAGGCGGTGGAGCACTACACCAACAAGTTCCTCCGCCGGCGCAACGAGCGCCGCAAGGCGGACCGGGAACGGATGTTCCGCCGGTACGTCAAGGCGCCGATCGTCACGGACGGCATCCGCCTGGACACCGTGATCCGCGGGTCGTCGGGCGAGTTCATCTACAACTACATCCAGACCATCGCCACCCGGCCCAGGCTGCGCAAGGCGGATATCCGCCTCTGCGGCGAGATCTTCGAGCAGGACCGCAGGCTCTACACGGTGCCGCAGTCCGAAGCGCTGACCTTCTACATCTCTTCGGTTTCCGCCTTCGTGGACGGGACGGAGCGCTACAAGACGGTGATCATCTCCCGCAACCTGGAGGCGAACACGGCCTGCAACATCGACTTCCGGACCGGCCGCCACGAGATCGAGGAGAAGCTGGGGGACAACGCCCGTGAAATCGCCTATATCAAGGAGAACCTGCGCAACCTGCTGCTCAACGAGACCTACGAACTGGACAGCGTGACGATTGCGGCCTCGGCTTCGCCGGAAGGATCGCTGGCATCCAACAATGCCTTGACTTACAGGCGTTCCCAGTCGGCTTCGGATTATTTCGAACGCTATATCCAGTACGTGCGGGATTCCGTCCGGCGGGAGGACGGCGCATTCATCAGCGTGGGCGACGACTTTTCCGAGGGGGCGGTCCGCTCCTCCGGCAGGGCCTCCCGCCAGATCCCCTTCCTGTCGCGCAGCGGCGGGGAGAACTGGCTGGCGCTGGATGACTTCGTACGTCTGGACAGCCTGATGACCGAGGCGCAGAAAGAGGATTATTTCCGCCTGCAGGCGCTGAAGGATCCGGATGAGCGGGAGAAGCGCATGCGCGGCGAGCCGTGGTACAAGCACCTGACGGACCAATACTATCCGCGCCTGCGGACGGTCCGGTTCACCTTCGCCCTGCACCGCAAGGGCATGATCAAGGACACGGTCCATACGACGGAGCTGGATTCCGCGTACATGCGCGGGGTCGAGGCGATCCGGGACCATGACTACGAGCGGGCCCTGGCGTACCTGACCCCGTACCAGGACTACAACACGGCCGTCGCCTATGTGGCGCTGGACCGCAACGCCTCGGCGCAGGCCATCCTGCGGGACCTGCCCCGGACGCCGCCGGTCAACTACATGCTGGCGCTGCTCTTCGCCCGTGACGGCGACGACCAGCAGGCCGTGCAGCACTACCTGGATGCCTGCGGGCAGGACCGTTCCTACGTGAGCCGGGGCAACCTGGATCCCGAGATCTCCGCCCTCATCCGCAAATACGCCCTCAACCGGGAAGAGGAGGAGGACTGGGGAGACCTGATTTATTGACAAATAAGCAACAAAAGAATCTGACATGAAAAACACATGCATTCTGCTCTGTGCAGCGGCCTTTGCCGCTGTCGGATGCAGCCGGCTGCCGGCGGCGGATCCGTCCGGCGAAGAAGCTGTCCTGACCGTGAACCTCTCCGGCCTGCCGGAATCGAAAGCGACGGCAGGGACCGATGCGGAGAACGCCGTGAACAGCCTTTCCCTCTATGTTTTCGACGCCGGCGGGATGCTGGACGTCGCCCATGCCTGCACCAGCGAGGAGATCGGGAGCAGGACGGTGAAGATCCCGGTCAAGACGGGCGTCAAGACCGTCTATGCCGTCGCCAACATGAACGATGCGATGGCGGCCCGTGCCAATGCCCAGTACCTGCTGTCCGACCTGGAGGCGGTCACCTGTTCCCTGTCGGACAACCGCCCGTCCGGCCTGCTGATGCGGGGAAGCCTGTCGTCCGTGGCGGTAAGCGCCGCCTCCGGCGGTGCCGCGAGCGTCGACCTGGTCCGCGGAGTGGCCCGCGTCTCGCTGGGGAACGTCAAGAACAACCTTCCGGCTCCGTACGGGACCGTCAGGGTGCTCCATGCCTTCCTGTGCAATGTGGTCGGCAACCAGAACCTGAAAGGGGACGCGGGCGCCGATCCGGCGTCATACCTGAACCGCGACGCGACCCGGGGACATGTCCGGACCCAGGTGATCGGGACGGGCTCGAATACGGCGGAATGTGCCGAGCTGACCTTCTGCACCCTGGGCGACGATATCGCGGGCGGCGTGACGAAGAGCTACACGAACCGTTTCTTCTATGCCTTCCCGAACGCCTTGACGACGCCCAACAACGGTTTCAGCGATCCCTTCACCCCGACGGCGACGGTCCTGATGACCGTGGTGCGGATCAAGGACCGGAATTACTATTATCCGGTGCCGCTGAAGGGGGGCCTGGCGGCCAACACCGAGTATCGGGTGGACCTGACGCTTTCCGGGCTTGGCAACAAGGAGGACGACCCCTTTGCGAAGATCGAGAAGGGGAATCTCGCGGCCACCGTGCAGGTCCTTCCCTGGACGACCGGCACGCCCGTATCCGAAAACATCTGACGAATCAACCATAGACAATGACCATGAATACAACGAGAAACATTGCTGTACTGGCCGCGCTCGTGCTGCTCGCCGGTGCATGCGGCAAGACGGAGCCGGCCGGCGGACAGAAGGATGCGCAAGGCGCACAGACCGTGCTGGCCGTGAATTTCCATGTGCCCGCCACCAAGGTGGCCGCGCAGTCGGAATCCAACGAGAAAATGATCAGGAACGTCCAGATCTTCGTGTTCCGCGCCGGAAGCGGCGGGGATGCCGGCAACCTGGAAATCGCCGCTTCGGCCGGTTTTGACCAGGAACTGGAAGCCTCCACGGGCAGTTTCAACGGGATCACGCTGAGATGCTCGACCGGGGAGCGGGAGATCTGGGCCGTCGTCAACGACGCCAGGGACCACACCGCGGGCCCCGACGCCGTGGCGACGAAGGACGATTTCCTGGCGCTCACCCATGACTTGAAGGATGCCCGCAAGGACAAGCTGCTGATGCTCGGCACGAGCGGCGCCCTGACGCTGCACGAGGGACGGGAGGATGTGGACATCACGGTCCGGCGGGCCGCGGCGTCCGTGATCCTGGAGAGCGTGACGCAGGATTTCAGCTCGCCGGCCTATCAGAAAAACGGGGTCTTCCGGGTGGAGGACTGCTACCTGCTGAACGTCCCGGGACGGGTGAACTTTGCGGGGTCCATCGAGCCCTCCACGCTTCCGACGGATGCCTGGTACGCCCGGATGGAGGCCCAGACGAATCTCCCCGAAGGGCTGATCTACGACCGCGTGACGCCCAAGCTGCTGAACTACGGCGACGTGGACACGACGCCGCACGCTTTCTATGCCTATCCGAACGACTGTGCGCCCAGCGAAGACGCCTCCTGGTGCGCCCGCTCGACCCTGCTGGTCCTGGAGGCTTCGGTCTACAACGGCCATGACTGGCAGAAATACTATTATCCCGTGGCCCTCACGGGCGGACTGGAGGCCAACAAGCAGTACCGCGTCAATCTGATCCTTCACCGTCCGGGCACCCTGGATGTCAACCGTCCGGTGAAGATAGAGGACGTCACCACGGTCGTGCGGGTGAGCGACTGGGATTCCGGAGACCGTTATGACCAGGATATATAGCATCATCGCGCGGGGGCTTCCGGCCCTCGCCGCGGCCGTCTGCAGCGTCTCGTGCAGCGTCAAGGAGGACCGGATGGAATGTCCGGCCTACGTGACGGTCCTGACCGACCGCTTCGCGCAACGGGGCCTGCAGGACGGGACGGTGTCTTTCTCGGCGGACCGCCTGCTCGCACGGGACGAGATCAATTTCCTGTCCTATCTGCGGGAAGGTTATGAGCAGGCCTGTCCGCGCGATTTCGCGCGGGCGGCCGTGCTGTCCGGCGTGGAGAACAGCCGCCTGTCGGAGGACAGGCTGTTCGTCCCGCCCGGGCGGCAGGCGGACCTGCTCTGGGCGTTCGGCGCTTCGTTTTCCGCCGAGGAGGACTCTTATGTGCTGGACGCCGTCCCTCACAAGCAGTATTGCCTGGTCAAGTTCCTGTTCGGCGACGAGCCGACGGCCCCGTCGGATTATCCCTGGCGCTTCCGCCTGCTGGCGGACTGCTCGGGGATGAACATCTACACGATGGAACCGGTGGAGGGTACCTACCGCTCCACCGTGGGCCCGAACGCCGTCGGGGAATGGTACGGCGTCCTGCCGCGGCAGCGGGAGAACAACATGCGGCTGGAGGTCTATCTCCCCGACGCGGATGACGAGGCGGAAGGCCGGACGGACTATGTGCTGGACCTGGGCAAGGCGTTCGAGAAGCAGGGATACGACTGGAGCCGGGAGGACCTGGCGGACATCGCGGTCAAGGTCGGTTTTTCCGAGGCCGGCATCACCCTGACCGTGCAGGAATGGGAGGGAGACGACCATTATCACGATATTGAAATATAAAGAGACAAGCTATGAAAAAGAGAAAGATTATCAGACTGTCGGGCCTCCTTTTGGCGCTGGGCCTGGTCCTGGCGTGCGAACCCGACAACTATCCGGTCTCTTTCGACCTGCCGGAAGGGGAGGAGGCGGCCTGGGCGGAGCTTCCGGTGAGCATCGGGACGGACCAGCCCCTGGCGGACGGGACGAAGGCCTCCCTGCTCAGGGATGTGGAGACGCAGGGGACCGGCGCCCTCGTCCTCGTGTTCCGGACGGCGACGGGACGGATGGAGTCCTACCGCTATTTCACCCAGGAAGAGCTGCAGGACCAGGCCCGGACCCCGCTCCGGCTGCGCGTCCCGCTTGCGGAGTGTGATTTCTACATCCTGGGCAACCTCAATGCGATCCGCAAGTCGGACGGGCAGGCCTTTTCGCTGGCCGATGCGCTCGGGGACGATTTCCCGATGGACGAGACCGGCCTGGAAGCGATGGTGTACCGCCTGGACGGCGGCGACCTGGACGCCACCTACCGCCGGGAGCGTTTTTCGGAAGTCGCCGCTTGCGGGATCCCTTACGCACATGTGCGGAAGTCGGTGAATACGATTGCGCAACTGTCTGAAGGAAAGGGGATCCCGGATTCGGACAAGTGCCGGCGGCTGTTCAGCAAGGTGACCGTGCGGATCGACCATTCCGCCTTTGACGGGAGCGGTGCGGATCCAGATTGTTTCGTGAACAGAAAACTCTATCTGAGGCAGGTGAACGGCCGTCTGCAGCCTTTCTCGACCGTGTCCCAGAAGGCCGCCGAAGCGGCGGACGTGCTGACCGAGAGCGACTACGATCCGGACATGCGCGCGACCAGCGCGTCCGTGGCGACGTATAGTTTCTACGTGCCGGAAAACATGCAGGGGACGCTCCTGCCGGGGAATACGGACAGCCGCAGGAAGACGCGTGGCGAGCTGATTGCGCAGGGAAAGTCGGCAGCGGAGCCGTATGTGACCTACGTGGAGTTCGAGGGTACGCTGGACCCCGCCGCCGGCGGTTATGGCGGGGATGTGACCTACCGTTTCTACGTGGGATCGGACAATTGCAGCAATTTCGACCTGGAGCGGGGGCGGGAGTATGACATCCGCCTGTCTTTCCGCGTCGGCAGCCTGTTCGAGCCGGACTGGAAGGTCGAGCTGGAAAACTGGACGGACACACGGCTGTTCTGCCTGACGGCGGACGCCGCCTTTTCCGACCCGCTGGAAGACGGGCGCCTGGTCGCGGTCCGGAAGAACCGGGCCGGCGCCTTCTATCTCTATATGAATCCGGCGGGACGGCTGGGGGCGGACAATGCGCTGATCGGCAAGGATGCCGCCGCATCCGCCGCCTTCGTTCCGGCCAGCCTGTCCGACTGTTCCTGGTATGCGGACTGGATGTCCGCGTCGGGCGCGGACGGAGCATGGCTGGCCGCGCGGGGGATCAAGCCGGCCTGGGACAAGACGACGGGAAGCCTGAAGCTGTCCGTCGTGGATGCCGCGTTGTTCGACAGCCATCGGGGAGAGGAGCGTGTCCTGTCCCTGACGCTGCTGCCGAACGGGACGGCGGCCAGTTTCAAGCTCAAGCTGCTCGACGATATCGTGGTGTCGGTGTCGGACGGGAAGAGCCTGACGGACGAATTCTACCTGGGACAGAAACGCACTGTCTCGGTCGGCGGATTCATCGGCAGCACGCTCTGCTATGCGGCGGACCAGGATCCCTGCGGGAGTTCGTCGGCGGGGGCCGCGCACACGGCGAACCGCCAGTGGAAGGCGGACAATGGCGGCGGGGCCTTCCCGGGCTGCGTGGTGGATGCGTCCGGCCGGGTCAGCCGGAAGGTGTCGGATTATCCCGCCCAGCGGCTCGGCGGCGGCAGCCTCGACGTCTATGCCTTCTATCCGAACCGCTTCCTGGCCAGTCACGGCGGATGGACCTCCCGCAGCGGGAAGATCCTCTTTTTCACCGAGGACTACCTGAACGACACGTTCGAAGTCGACGTCCGGATCAGCGAGCCGCAGGCCTTCAAGCCGTCGGATTACAGCGGCCCGACCTGCCTGCCGCTGGACGGCAGCGAGGTGGACGTGCCGCGGATCGGCTACAAGACCTTCGACGGCGGGGCTTTCCTGCCCACGTCGGGTTTCGACGCGACCCTGCATGCGTCGTTGCTGGCTTTCCGCATGGTGCGTACGAACACCGACGCCGCATATTTCCTGCCGGGAGTCGCCTATGACTATGAGGGCGGTACGATGTGCGTGAAAGTGACGAGCAATGCTTCCGGGAACCTGGAGGACAAGGCTTACAGTGCCACGACGGGCCTGTGGAATACCGAACAGAAGATCCAGGTTTTCACGAACGATGCGACCGGACTTTTCAGGCTGCAGCCGAACCTCGGCGACGGGATCCTGCTGTCACGGACCATCCAGTTCTCCAAGCTGACGGTAGTGGGGTTCAATGCGGACGGTCACGCACATTTTACCCTGGATCCCGACCAGACCCGTTTTTCCGTCCAATACTTCCAGCAGGGTACGTTGTCGGCTCCGGTCAATCAGCTGACCGACGACGAATCTTTCTCGATCTGGGTGAACTTCCGGGGTCGCGGTTACGACTGGTCACGGGTGAGCGTAGTCCGGTCGGGCCCCCAGACCACTTTCACCACACCGTCAGGGCTTCAATACGGGCCCGTGCTGGAACTTGTCGAGGATACCCCCGACCTGGGATCCGGGGGCACGGTACGCTGGTTCTATGACGAGACGCACCAGGTGATGCGTTCCGAGGGGAATGAACCGGTCCCCGGCGGGATGCTCCTCCCGTACGGGAAGCAGACCATCGCGTTCAGATACGAAAACAAGTGGGATCACCGGCAGATGGTGACGGAGGACAACTCGCTGACGCTGAATTATTCGACCCTGTTCGGCTTTTTTGTCGGCGCCACCAGCAAGCCTGCGGCCAGCGTCTTCTACATTCCGCTCAAGGCGCAGAAATACCTGATGCGGATGGGCGCCCAGATGGACGCGGGGGGCCGGAACCAGCTGCTCTCGTTGCTGGACACCCGGGAATGGTACAACCATCTGACCTTTACCCATCTGTACAAAAACGCCACCGGCAGCGGTTATTACCTGACTGCGCCCGCGTCAGGTGCGCTGAAGCTTCCTCAGCACAACTTTGACGTGAGCTATCTGGGGTATTCGTCCGGATCGGCATGGACGCAGGCGGCCATGGATTCTTTCATCAGCAAATGGGGAAGCAACATTTCCGGCACGACCAGTTTCATCTATGGGATTACGGCTCCGCAGGAGGGACAATGGGGACCGTTTATCTCCAATGGAAGCGGCTTGGCGGGGGATACCTGGCGCGGACTGTTCGTGAATACGACCGGAGCGTTCAATTAACGGGACAATGCAAGGATTTCTATGAGATTTCTTTTATCTTTGTGTCCGGTTTATGAGACTGTCCCTCCGGATCAAGAACGTGGTGACGGCGGCGCTGATCGCGCTGCTCGCCGTCGGCTATGTCAGCTCGACGATGTGCTGGCATACCCACGTGATGGGAGACCGGGTGATCGTCCACTCGCACCTGTTCGGGCGGAGCGCTGCGGCGCAGGGCACCGACGGCGGGCATACCCCGGGGCAGCTGCTCATGATCCAGGAGGCCAACGATCTGGTTTTCACGGACGATGCCGTCCTGCCGGACCTCCTGCCGCTGCGCATCGACGTCCTGACGGACCTCTTCTCCGCACCCGCCGTCCTGCCCGTGCAGGGCCGGCCGGCCGCCGTGCGTTGCCTGCGTGCGCCTCCCGGTTTGTAGTGATTCCCGCTTCTGATTCCCGTCAGTCCCACTACAAACCGCAAACCCCTTATGAGAAAGATTTTATTTACGCTGGCAGCGTTGCTGCCGGTGTTTGCTGGATGCCGCCAGAATACCGCCGCCACCACGGAGAAGGCGTTTACCTTCACCGGAGACGAAGTGCGCGTGCTCGCATCCTCCCCGATAGCCGGCAGGCTCGTGGTCGAGCCCGTTTCCGCCGGCTCCTACGATGCCTCCTTCCGTACGGTGGGCAGCGTCAGGCCCATGGCGGGCCGCATGGCCGAGGTGGCCGTGCCCTTCGCGGGCCGGATTACCCGCGCCCTCGTTCGCCTGGGTGACCAGGTGCGCGCCGGACAGCCGATTTTCGAGATGAGCTCCCCGGACTTCTACGAAGCTGTCCGGGAATACTTCGAGAACCAGGTGGCGGACAAGAATGCAGCCGCGAGCCTGAAGCGCCGCGAGGCGATGTTCGAGGCGGGGATCCTCTCGGAACGGGAGATCGAAGAGGCGCGCGCGGAGGCGGACAACGCCCGCAACGCCTACCAGATGTCCCGGATGGCCCTGTCCGTCTACCACGTGGACCTGGATCGGCTCCAGCCGGGTGCGCCCATCACGGTCACGGCGCCCATTTCCGGGCGCGTGGTGGCCTGCCAGCTCACCCCGGGGCAGTATCTTAAGGAAGATGCCGATCCGGTGGCGACCATCGCGGAACTCTCCCGCGTCTGGGTGTCCGCCCAGGTCCGGGAAGGGCAGATCGGCCGGGTCGGAAAAGCCGGCTCGCTAGCCGAGGTGCTGCCGGATGCCGCACCGGACAGCCCGGTCGAGGGCAAGATCGTGTATGTGGGTGAGATTCTCGACGAGCAGACCCGTTCGACGGAAGTCATGCTCGAGTGCGCCAACGCCGACCGGCAGCTGCGTCCCGGGATGTTTGTCACGGTGGTGTTCCATGCGCCGCAGGCGTCCGCGCTGCTGATTCCGGCGAAGGCCGTGTTCCAGGGCGAGCAGAGCCGCTATGTCTATGTCGAGCTGGATCCGCTGCACTTCGAGCGCCGCCCGGTGCGCGTGGAGAGTGCGGGTGAGGGGCAGGTCTGCGTGCTCTCCGGCCTGTCGGAGGGCGAGCGGATCATCGCCGACGGGGGGATCTATTTGAGCGAATAGCATATGCACAAGCTGATAGAACTCGCCCTCCGGCGCCGCTGGCTGGTCGCCGTGGCCTTCCTTGTGATCGCTGCTTTCGGCGTGTTCTGCTGGACACGCCTGTCGCTCGACGCCTATCCCGACATCGCCGACGTGACCGTGCAGGTGGTCACCCAGGTGCCCGGCCTTGCCGCCGAGGAGATCGAGCAGCAGATCACCATCCCGCTGGAACGTGCGCTCAGCGGCCTGCCGTCGCTGAACATGATGCGCAGCAAGAATACCTTCGGCCTGTCCATCATCGTGCTTGTCTTCGACGACGGCACGGAAGACTATTGGGCCCGGCAGCGCGTGACGGAACGTATCGCTGATGTGGATCTGCCTTTCGATGCCGTGCCGGAACTGAATCCGCTGACCTCGCCGACGGGTGAGATATACCGATATGTCCTTGAGAGCGAGAATCATACGCTCAGAGAGCTGACGGATTTGAACCATTGGGTCATCATCCCGAGGCTCCAGCAGATCCCGGGTGTCGCCGCCGTCAGCAATTATGGCGGCCTGACGACACAGTACCAGTTGGAAATCGATCCGGACAAGCTCCTGAAATACGGACTCTCGCTGGACGACGTCCGGACGGCGATGGAGGAGAACAACGCCAACAGCGGCGGCAGCATGCTCGCCAACGGCGACGTGAGCTATGTCGTCCGGAGCGTCGGCCTGGTCGAGACCCTGGAGGACCTTGGCCGCATCGTGGTGAAGAGCGTGGACGGCCGGCCTGTCTATCTTTCCGACCTGGGCGAACTCAAATACGGCAATCTCGAGCGCAAGGGTGTGCTGGGCTTCGTAGATGATGAGCTGTCCATCGAGGACGGTGTGGAGGGCATCGTGCAGATGCTCCGTTACCAGAATCCTTCCCAGGTGCTGGAGCGGGTCCATGCCGCGGTGGACGAACTCAACGGCGACGTCCTGCCCGCCGGCGTGAGGATCCGCCCGTTCATGGACCGGACGGAGCTCGTGGGCACGACGCTCCACACGGTGGAGCATACGCTCCTGTTCGGCATGCTGCTGGTGATCGGCATCCTGCTGATCTTCCTGGGCAGCCCGCTCAGCGCGCTCATCGTCGCGGCGACCATTCCCATCGCTTTGCTCTTTGCCTTCATCCTGATGCACCTGACCAGGATCCCGGCGAACCTGCTGTCGATCGGCGCCATCGATTTCGGTATCCTGGTGGACGGCGCCATCGTGATGACGGAGATGCTGCTGAAGCTGCGCGAGGAGGCCCCGGACAAGCCGCTGGACAGCCAGAAGGTCATCCGGCGGATCGCGGACGTGGCGAAGCCCATCTTTTTCTCCACGCTCATCATCATTGTTGCCTACATGCCGCTGTTCACCTTCGAGCGCATCGAGAAGAAACTGTTCACCCCGATGGCGTTCACGGTCGGCTATGCCCTGCTGGGCGCCCTCTCCGTGGCCCTGATCCTGATCCCGGGCCTGGCGTATTCGCTCTACCGCAAGCCCCAGAAGGTCTATCACAACAAGGTGATGGAACGCTTGACCGAGCGATACAAGCATAGTACGGCACGGGTGATGGACCGTCCCCGCGGCGTGTTCGTCCTGATCGCCGTCGTGCTCGTGGCCGTCGGCGTACTGGGTGTGACCGTGGGCAAGGACTTCCTGCCGAACCTGGACGAAGGCGGCATCTGGATCCAGGTGCAGACCCCGCCGGGCATCTCGCTGGAGAAGTCCACGCAGATGGCCAGTGACCTGCGCGCCCGGATGAAGCAGTTCGACGAAGTGACCTATGTCATGACCCAGGTCGGCCGGGACGATGAAGGCGCGGAGGCGTTCACTTCTTCGCATATCGAGTGTTGCATCGGCCTGAAGCCGTATTCGACCTGGAAGCGCGGCAAGACCAAGGAGGATCTGGTGGAGGAGATGTCCGCCGCCCTGCAGGAAATGCCCGGCTACCGGGCCGGCTTCTCCCAGCCCATCATCGACATGGTGATGGACCAGATCGCCGGTTCGCACAGCGACCTGGCCGTCAAGATCTACGGTGACGACCTCACGGGGGCGCGCCGCATCGCCGAAGAGGTGATGGCGGTCGTCGCGTCGATCCCCGGTGCGACGGACGTCATCATCGACCAGGAACCGCCGCTGCCGCAGCTCAAGATCACGGTGGACCGGGAGCGGATCGCCCAGTACGGGCTCAACGTGGCCGACGTGGCGGATCTCGTGGAGGTGGCCATCGGCGGCAAGGCCGTGTCAGAAGTGTATGTCGGCAGCAAGGTCTACGATGTCATCTGCCGCTACAACGAGGCTTCCCGGGACACCCCGGAGAAGATCGCTTCGCTGATGCTGATGACCCCGGACGGGGTGCCGGTCCCGGTGTCCGCCGTCGCGAAAGTGGAGACGGTGCTGGGTGCCAGCTTCATCGCGCGCGAGATGAACAGGCGCCACCTGACCGTGCGCCTGAACCTGCGCGGGCGCGACCTGACTTCCTATCTCGACGAGGCGCGCAGGCGCATCGCCGAAGAGGTGGACTATAACCATACGGACTTCCAGGTCCGCTGGGACGGGCAGTTCGAGAACCAGCAGCGCGCTTACCGGCGGCTTGCCATCATCATCCCGTTCGTGCTGGCCTTCATGTTCCTGTTGCTGTTCGGGGCCTTCGGGCGTTTCCGCCAGGCGGGGCTGCTGATCGGCCTGCTGCCGCTCGCGCTGCTGGGCGGCCTGCTGGCGCTGAACGTGCGGGGGATGACCTTCAACGTGTCGTCCGCCGTGGGCTTCATCGCCCTGTTCGGCCTGACGATCCAGAACGGCGTCATCATGATTTCCCACATCAACAGCCTGCGCCGGGACGGCGCGCCGCTCCGCGACGCCGTCGTCGATGGCGCCGCGCACCGGCTCCGCCCCGTGCTGATGACGGCTACGGTCGCCATCCTGGGCCTGCTGCCGGCGTCGCTCGCCACGGGCATCGGCTCCGACGTGCAGCGCCCGCTCGCGACCGTGATCGTGTACGGCCTGCTCTTCTCCACCATCATCACCCTGTACATCCTCCCGACGCTGTATTACCTGATGGAGCGCCGCCATGAGGACGAAACCGACGAAAACAAAGATGAAACGTATCTGTAGCCTTATCCTGGCGCTGTGCCCTTTCCTGCTGGCCGCGCAGCCGGTCGGGTACCGGGAATACATGCAGGCGGTGGCGAGCGACAACGCCACCCTGCTCGCAGAGAAGTACAACGTGGACATCGCCGCGGCGAACCTGCAGGCGGCCCGCGTGTTCAACGATCCGGAACTCTCCCTGGCTTTCTCCGACAACCAGGAGCGGACCCTGATGATGGGCCGCAGCTTCGAGGCCGGCCTGTCCTACGGTTTTTCGCTGGGCGGGGTGCGGCAGGCGCGCATCGGCGTGGCTGCCACGGAGCAGGCGCTGTCGGAAGCCGCCCTGGCGGACTTCTTCCGGCAGCTCCGCGAGGAGGCCACCGTGGCCTGGGCCGACGCCTGGGCCGCCCGGGAGCGGGAACGGATCAGCCGTTCGACTTCCGAGACCCTCTCCCGCGTCGCTTCCGCCGACAGCCTTCGCGCCGCGGTGGGGGAGATCCGTCGTTCGGACGCGGCGCAGTCCGCGCTGGAGGCGCTCACCCAGAAGGGGGAGTGGATGCAGGCGCGCGCCGACTACCGCAACGCTCTTTCCGCGCTGTCGCTGCTCGCCGGCGGCATGCCGGTCGGCGACCTCTCGGAGCAGGACCTGCCTGCTGCGGACGTGCCCTGTTCTCCCGGTGAACTGATGGATGTCGCGGAGCAGTCGCGCGCCGACCTGAAGGCCGCCGAGCTGTCCCACACCCTTTCGCAGAAGAACCTCGCGCTGGTGCGCGCCTCCCGGGCGATGGAGCTCGGCCTCGAGCTGGGCTATTCCTACAATACCGAGGTGCGCAACGAGATTGCCCCCGCACCCGCCTACAACGGGGTCACGGTCGGCGTGACCATCCCGCTCAAGTTCTCTTCGCTCAATCGCGGGGAACGGGCTGCGTCGGAGGCGTCGGTGGCGCAGGCGGAACGGTACCTGCAGGCGGCCCGACAGCAGGTCCGTTCGGAAGTCCTGCAGGCCTGGAACGCCTATGAGGCGGCCTGTGAGGTGGCGGAGCACTATGCCACGGACATCGTCTCCGGTGCCTATTCCATCCTGGAAGGCATGGAGTACGCCTATTCCCGCGGGGACGTGTCCCTGCTGGAACTGCTGACGGCCGTGCGTACCTACAACGACGTGGCGCTGTCCGCCGCGGAGGCGCAGGCGGCCCGGCTCGCCGCCGCCGCACACCTGCGCGCAGCCCTGGGGATCGAGTAGGTATTTCGCGTCGAAATACCTATCTTTGCCCCGTTATGCCTGATCTCGATTATTCCGCCCGCACGGGCCTGCTGCTCGGGGAAGACGTGCTCGCACGCCTGGGGGAGATCCGTATCCTGCTGTTCGGGGTCGGCGGCGTCGGAAGCTGGTGCGCCGAAGGGCTGGTCCGCTCGGGCGTAAAGCACCTGACGCTGGTGGACGCCGATGTGATCAGCGCCTCCAACGTGAACCGCCAGCTCATGGCGACGACGCGCACGGTGGGCCGGGTGAAGGTGGAGGCCTTGCGGGACCGCCTGCTGGAAGTCGCCCCCGATGCGGAGATCACGGCCCTGCAGAGGGTCTTTTCGGCCGAAACGGCCGGTGAATTCGCGATGGAGCAGTACGACTACATCCTCGACGCCATCGATTCCTTCAAGGACAAATGCGAGCTCATCCTGCGGGCGACGCGCACCCCGGCGGTGTTCTTCAGCTCGATGGGGGCCGCGCTCAAAGTCGATCCGACCCAGGTGCGCGTGGCGGAGTTCTGGAACGTCCGCGGGTGCCCGCTCGGCGCCGCCATCCGCAAGCGCTTCAAGCAGAACCACACCTGGCCGGGACACAAGTTCCGCTGCGTCTACGACGAGGAAGTGCTGCCCAACCGGGGCGGTGCCGGAGTGGCCGAGACGGAGCTGTTCTGCAAGGCACAGGTCAACGGTTCGCTCGTGCACATCACCGCCATCTTCGGGATGACGCTCTCCGGCCTGGTGATCCAGGATGTCTATCGAAAAGTCACCGCCTGATGGAGACGCTGGACATACGGAAAGGGGAGCAGGTGGCCCTGGTGGGCCCCAACGCTTCCGGCAAGAGCCGCCTGGCGGCCGCATTCGCTGGCCGCACCGGTGCGAAATACATCACCTTCCGCGACTCGTACGGGAGCTACGGCGACCGCAGTTTTTTCATGCAGCAGCGCTGGAACCTCTTCACCCTGGAAGGGGACCCGCCGTCGGCCGGGGAGCAGCTGCGCAAGGAGGCGCTCGCCAGCGACGACCCGCAGGCCGCGCTGTGCCGGCTGGATGAGCTGACCGCCCTGTTCGGCCTGTCTCCCGTGCTGGACGAGCCGCTGGTGACGCTTTCCTCCGGGGAGCTGCGCAAATTCCAGCTCACGCGCGCCCTGCTCGTCGGTCCGGAGATCCTGGTCGTCGATAATCCCTTCATCGGGCTGGATCCCCGTACGCGCGCTGCCTTGACGAAGCTGCTGGCCGACCTTTCCGCGACGACAACCCTCGTGCTGGTGCTGTCCCGCGTGGCGGAGATTCCGCCTTTCATTACGCACGTCATCCCCGTCACGGACGGGGCTGCGGGGGAGAAACTGCCCCGTGAAGCCTTCCTGGATGCGGTCCTGCCCCCGGCCGTCATCCGCATGCGCGGCGTGACGGTCCGTTTCGGGGAACGGGTGATCCTGGACCGGCTGGACTGGACGGTCCGGCAGGGGGAGCACTGGGCGCTGACCGGCGCCAACGGCAGCGGCAAGAGCACACTCCTGAGCCTGATCTGCGCCGACAATCCCCAGGCGTACGCCTGCGACATCGAACTCTTCGGACGCCCGCGCGGCACGGGGGAGACCATCTGGGACATCAAGCGCCACATCGGCTTCGTCAGTCCCGAGCTGCACCGGGCCTTCCAGGTGGACGCGCCCGCGCTCGACATCGTCACGAGCGGGCTTTTCGACACGGAAGGGCTGTTCCGGCATCCCACGGAGGAGCAGTTCGCCTGCGCCCGGCGGTGGATGGGGGAGTTCGGGATTGCGGAATTGGCGGAAAAGCCTTTCCTGCGGCTTTCCAGCGGGCAGCAGCGGCTGTGCCTGGTGGCCCGCGCCTTCGTCAAGGATCCGCCGCTCTATGTCCTGGACGAGCCGCTGCACGGCCTGGACGAGGCGCAGCGCCGCAGAGTCAAGAGCCTGCTGGACCGCTTCTGCGGCGCGCCCGGCAAGACCCTGCTGATGGTCACGCATTATCCCGAGGAATACCCCGCCTGCATCGACCACAGCCTGACGTTATAAAGGGGGCTCCGCCCCCTGTGACCCCTTGCGCCGCTCAGGTCCCTTTCCGACTTTGCGGGTGCAAAGTCCCGGGACCGCGGCGGTCCGCTGATGCGGACTTCGTTTCGTTCAGCGGGGACGGTTGTCCCACCAAGCGAAGAAATCGCGGATGGCGTCCTCCGGCGGGGTGTGCGGCAGTCCCAGTTCGCGTGTTGCCTTGCTGCAGTCATACCACTCTTCGATCATGATCTGCCGGACGTTGAGCGTGCATAGCATCGAGCGCATGCCCAGGGCCCGGACGAGGTCGCCGAGCCGCCCGGCGAAGCGCACCACCGGGTCGGGAAGGGTGAAGAAACGCTGCCGGTAGCCGCAGACCCGGGCTTGCAGGGCATAGAACTCTTTCAGCGTGAGGGACGTACCCGTCAGCAGGTAGCGCCCGCTCCCGCCGCGTTCCAGGGCGTTGCAGACGGCCGTGGCGGCATCCCGGACGTGCAGGAAGCTCTTCCCGCCGCCGGGGGCGGCCATCAGGGGCTTCCGCCAGGCGGCGAGCAGCAGCGTGCCGGAGGACGGTTTGGCATCGAACGCCCCTGCCATGAAGCCGGGATTGACGATGACGATGCGCCGCTCCGGATGCGCCGCCGCATGGCCGAGCAGGAGATCCTCCCCCTCTTTCTTGCTGATGGCATACAGCGAACGGTCGAAGGGCGGGGCAAAAGGCGCCGACTCGTCGGTGGGGTGCTCCCGGGGACCGGGCGCGATGGTGTTGGCCGTGCTGGTGTGCACCAGGGTGCGGATGCCGGTCGCATCCAGCACCCGGCAGAGCATGGCCGGCAGGTCCCGGTTGACCGGGTAGTAATCGTCCAGGCGCCGCAGGCTCATGTCCGTGGTGCCGGCGCAGTTGATGATGGCGCTGCAGCCCTCCGAAGCGGCCAGCAGGGTGCCGTAGTCCAGGAGGCTGCCGCGGCGGATCTCGGGCAGAAGACCCTCCGGACAGGCCTCGGGCAGCAGTCGGGAGCCCGCGCGCAGCAGCACGCGGACGGCCTCCCCGCGCTCAAGGAGAAGCCGGAGGACGTTGTGGCCGAGGAGGCCGGAGGCACCGAGCAGAAGGACCATCGCTTAAGGAAATTCAGACAGCCCAAATTTACGCAAAAATTGGCAGAAGCCGGAAAAAGCGCTACATTTGTGAACACATAACCCGTAATGTAGATACCAAGATGCAAACCATCAGCCCCGCAGTCCGCTATATCGGCGTCGACGACAAAGACTTAGACCTGTTCGAAAGCCAATACCTCGTCCCGGAAGGGATGTCCTATAACTCCTATGTCATCCTGGATGACCGGATCGCCGTGATGGACACGTCAGACGCCCGCACGGCGGACACCTGGCTGCAGAATCTGGAGGAGGCGCTCCAGGGCCGCAAGCCGGACTACCTGGTCGTCCACCACATGGAGCCGGACCATTCCGCCTGCGCTGCTGCGCTCCTGCAGAAGTACCCTTCGCTGACGCTCGTGGCGACGGCAGCGGCCCTCAAGATGCTCCCGCAGTTCTTCCCGGGCATCGCCCTGGAGGGCCGCACGCGTGCCGTGGGCGAGGGGGACACCCTGCCGCTCGGCGCGCACACCCTGCGCTTCCTGCTGGCTCCGATGGTCCACTGGCCCGAGGTGATGGTCAGCTTCGAGGAGAGCGAGAAGATCCTTTTCAGCGCCGACGCCTTCGGCAAATTCGGCGCCCTGGAGCTCACCGGCGGCTTCTGGTGCACGCCCGACTATGACTGGGCCTGCGAGGCGCGCCGCTATTATTTCAACATTTGCGGCAAATACGGCGCCCAGGTGCAGCGCCTCCTCGCGAAAGTCGCCCCGCTGGGCGTGCAGACCATCTGCCCGCTGCATGGCCCCATGCTCCGCGACACCCTGGCCGAAGCTCTCCAGCTCTATCAGACCTGGAGCAGCTACGGCGTGGAGACGCCCGGCGTGTTCGTGGCGTATGCCTCCATCCATGGCGGCACGGCCGAGGCCGCGGAGAAGTTCGCGGAGATCCTCCGCGCGAAGGGCTGCCCGAAGGTGGCCACCTCGGACCTGACCCGGGACGACCTCGCCGAGGCCATCGAAGACGCGTTCCGCTACAAGACGCTGGTGGTCGCCGCCGCATCCTACGACGCCGGACTTTTCCCGCCGATGCACGATTTCCTGTGGCACCTGCAGATCAAGGGCTGGCAGAAGCGCCGCGCCGCCGTCATCGAGAACGGCAGCTGGGCGCCCAGCGCCGGGCGCGTCATGCAGGAGATGTTCTCCGTCATGAAGGACGTGGAGCTCGTCGGGGAAAAGGTCACCATCCGCAGCCGCATGCAGGACAGCGATCTTCCGGCCCTGGAAGCCCTCGCAGACGCCGTCCTGGCCTGAGAAGCTATTCCTTGCTGCCGCCCAGCCAGGCGAGGGAACTCGTCTCGCCGGCTATCCACACCACGTCGCCGGTCCCGAACTTGAAGTCCGGTTTGGGATTGGTGATGAATTCGCCTTCGTGCAGCACGCTGATGACCATGCAGCGGTAGTCGCGCAGGTTGGTGGTGCGGAGCGTCTGCCCGGTGAGGTAGGAGTCTTCCTTGAGCGAGACGCTCATCACTTCGAATTCCGGGTCGCTTCCCTGCGGGTCGGCGGGAGCGGCGGACGCTTCGAGCATCGTGCGCAGCTGGCTGATCTGGCTGGTGGTGCCTACGGCCAGCAGGTGGTCATGCGGGAAGATCTGCTCGCCGCCGGAGGGGATGTTGATGCTGCGGGAGCCGCGCTGGATCTTGATGATGTTGGCGCCGGTCTCGGCGCGGAAAGGGATCTCCCTGAGCGGTTTGCCGGCAAAAACGGAGTCGGGGGAGACCTCGAGCAGTTCGAGGTGGACGTCGTAGCCCGACATCTTGCTGCGGACGGAGGTGGTCACCGGGCGGCGGCGCTTTTCGGCTTCTTCCTTCTCATTGAGGTTGCTCAGGAAGCGCGACTCCAGGAAGGAGTAGCGGTGGTGCATCGTCCGCCGCGCGGTCAGCACGAAGATGATCCCGCCGAGAATGATCAGGACGACGGTCCATCCGGCCAGGTGGAAATGGCTGGCGATGGCGCTGAGCACGAACGAGATGGCGATGAAGGTGCGGGTGAGCACCAGCCCGGCGAGCGGCCACTTGTTGCTGTTCTTCTCCGTAAGGAGCTTCCGTGCGGAGGTGTTGATGGAGCCGGAGCTGATGGCCAGCCCGTACAGGAAGGGGGACATCAGCGCCAGGGTCACGACGACCACGGCGAGGTTCAGCAGGAAAGGGCTCAGATCCGGAAGCAGCCGGACGGCGAGGGGCTCCAGGAACTGCTTGGAGCCGATCATGATGGCCACCAGGACGACGCCGTAAAGCAGGATCCGCGTAAAGTAGGCCTTCAGCAGTTTCTTCCACTCGCTCTGTTCTGCGACGGTGGTGCGCGTGTCCCGCTCCTGGGCGGCCAGGCGGGCGACCCATCGGTCGGGCAGGATCTTGAGCAGGCCGCGGTGCGCCGGCTCCGCGAGCTTGATCATGTATGGGGTGGTGAAGGTGGTGATGACCGATACGGCGATGATGACCGGGTAGATGAAGTCGCGCATCACCCCGAGGCTCACGCCCACGCCGGCGATGATGAAACCGAATTCGCCGAGCTGGGCGAGGCTGAATCCGGTGTGGACGGCGTTCTGCAGGCCGCCGCCGGTCATCAGGATGCCCGCGCCGGCAAACAGGATGTGGCTGAGCATCACGATGAGCGTGATGATGAGGATGGTCAGCCAGTGTTCCGCGATTACGGAAGGTGCGACCATCATGCCCACGGAGATGAAGAAAATGGCACCGAACAGGTCCTTGATGGGGGCGACCAGGCGGTCGATGTGTTCGCTCTCGACCGTCTCTGCGAGGATCGAGCCCATCACGAAGGCGCCGAGCGCGGAGGAGAAGCCCACGGTCTCGGCGAGCGCGACCATGCCGAAGCACAGGCCGATGCTCACGACCAGGAGGATCTCGTCGTTGAGGAAACGGCGGGCGCGCTTGAGGACGGTGGGAATGACATAGATACCCACCAGGAACCACAGGATCAGGAAAAATGCCAGTTTGGCAAGGTTGAAGAGCATTTCGCCGCCGGCAAAACGGTTGGACACCGCCATGGTCGAAAGCAGCACCATGAGCAGGATCGCGATGAGGTCTTCGACCACGAGCGTGCCGAAGACCATCCCGGCCCAGGGCTTGCCTTTGAGGCCCATGTCGTCATAGGACTTGAGCACGACCATCGTGGAGGACATCGACAGCAGCCCGCCCAGAAAGACGCTCTCCATGCTTGTCCAGCCCATGGCCTGGCCGACCACGAAACCGAGCACGAACACGCCCAGGAACTTGCTTCCGGCGGTCACGATGGCGCTGCTGCCCACCTTGAGGAGCTTCTTGAAGCTGAACTCCAGGCCCAGGCCGAACATCAGGAAGATGATGCCGATGTCCGACCATTGTTTCACCGTCTCTTCGGAAGCGATGCCGGGGAACCAGGAGATGTGCGGGCCGATCAGGAAGCCTGCGATGATATAGCCCAGGATCAGGGGCTGCTTGAGGGCCTTGGAGATGATGGTGAAAAGGCCGGCCGACACGAGGATGACCGCCAGGTCCCGCACGAGGTTCAGTTCTTCGGACATATGTACAAAGATAGCAAAAAAACCGTCATTCCGGGTTTACCCCGGATTCTCTCTTGCAAAAATGCCGGCAATTCGATAGATTTGCAAGAAAGCAATTTACATTTTCCATGAAAGATTTTAAATTCTACGCTCCGACACAGGTCGTGTTCGGCGAGCATTCCGAAGAGCAGGTCGCGGACCTGGTCAAGAAATATGGCGGCCACAAGGTCCTGGTCCATTATGGCGGCAAGAGCGCCGTCAAGTCCGGGCTGCTGGACAAGATCTGCAACTTGCTGAAGGAGGGCGGCCTGGAAGTCGTCCGGCTGGGCGGCGTCGTGCCCAATCCGCGCCTGTCCCTGGTCCGTGAAGGGATCGCCCTGTGCCGCCGCGATGGCGTCGATTTCCTGCTGGCCGTCGGCGGCGGCAGCGTCATCGATTCCCTGAAGGCGATCGGCTACGGCGTACCCTATGACGGGGATGTCTGGGACATCTACACCGGCAAGGCCGAACCGAAGACCTCCCTGCCCGTCGCGAGCGTGCTGACCATCCCCGCCGCCGGCAGCGAGATGAGCGACAGCAGCGTCATCACCAATGAGGACGGCGACTACAAGATCGGCTATTCCAACGACATCTGCCGCCCCAAGTTCGCCATCATGAACCCCCGCCGCACCTTCACCCTGCCGCCTTACCAGACGGCCGCCGGCGTCACGGACATCATGATGCACACGATGGAGCGCTATTTCTCGCATGACAACGACATGACCTTCACGGACGCCATCGCGGAGGCGCTGCTGCGTACGATGAAGCAGTGCGTCTTCGCGGTCCTGAAAAATCCGGAGGACTATCGCAACCGCGCCCAGATCATGTGGGGCGGCAGCATCGCCCACAACGACCTGACCGGCTGCGGCATGCAGGGCGACTGGGCCACGCACCAGCTGGAGCACGAGCTCAGCGGCATGTTCGACGTCACGCACGGCGCCGGCCTGGCGGCCGTATGGCCCGCCTGGGCCCGTTACGTGTACAAGGAAGACGTGAGCCGCTTCGTGCGTTTCGCCGTGAACGTAATGGGCGTCCCCAACGATTTCTCCGACCCGGAGGGGACGGCGCTCCGCGGCATCGAGGCCGTCGAGGACTTTTACCACGCCATCGGCATGCCCGCCCGCATCCATGAGCTGCTGGGCCGCGACGTCACCGATGAGGAGATCCGCGAGATGGCGCGCAAATGCAGCCGGGACGGCAGGATCACCGTCGGCAACTTCAAGGTGCTCGCCCGCGAAGACATGGAAGCCATCTACAAACTTGCCCGATAATGAAAAAGCTCTTCCTCCTGCTGGGAGCCCTGCTCTGCGCCACCGTCCTCTTCGGCCGCAGCCGGATCGTCGGCGAGACCCTCACCAGCAAAAAGCTGGGGCAGGCCGTCAGCGTCAACGTTTATCTGCCGGACGGATTTGAAGCCTCCAGTGCGACCTATCCCGTCCTGTACCTGCTGCACGGCCTCAACGGAGACCATACGGACTGGCCGGACAAGGGGGGCGTCAAGGCGGTCCTCGACGAGTTGATCGGCACGGGCGAAGCCGTCCCGATGGTGGTCGTGATGCCTCGGGCCGGAGATCCCGACGCCCACCGTTATCAGAACGGCTATTTCAACGTGCGGAACTGGCCCTTCGAGGACTTTTTCTTCGGGGAGCTGATCCCGGCGATGGAGTCGAAGTACCATTGCGGCGGCTCCAAGGCGCGGCGCGCCATCTCCGGCCTGTCGATGGGCGGTGGCGGCAGCGTTGCCTATTGCCAGACGCATCCCGACATGTTCTCGAGCTGCTATGCCATGAGCCCCTGGCTGGACAACAAGAAGGACGAGGTGCGGATGCCTGCGGACAAGGACGACAGGCTGTATCTGACGGGTGCTTCCGTGCGGGAGCATTCCGCCCTGGATTTCATGGACAAGGCGGACAAGACCGCCGTGGAGGCCCTTCGCGGCGTGAAGTGGTTCGTGGACTGCGGCGACGACGACTTCCTGCTTCACCAGTCCATGGACTTCTATTCCAAGATGCGGGCGAAGAACGTCAAGTGTGAATTCCGGGTCCGCAACGGTACCCACAGCTGGGAATACTGGCACACGGCGCTGCGCCAGTCCCTTCCGTTCGCCTCGCAGAATTTCGGACGCTGAGGGGGGATTGAACCCGGCTAGAGGACCGGACCTTCGGCAGGGTTCTCCTTCTCCGCCCGTTCGACCCAGGGCCTGAAAAACAGCTCTATATGGTTGTAGGATTTGATGGCCAGGTCCTTGATCTTGCTTCCGTACCAGCGGGCGTCGACCTTGTCGCCCGAGTCGTATTCCATGTGGATGCGGTGGGCATAGCCGCCGGTGATGGGCTCCTCGTAGTTGTAGCCGTCCAGCTTATAGACTTTGTTGCTCTGCAGCCATTCCTGCAGGGAGGCGATTTGTTCGGGCTGGACCGGATATTCCTCGTGGATCTCGGGGTCGCCGAAGCGGTTGCTTTCACGCAGCACGACCACAACCTTGGGCTCCGTACCCGGGTCAGCGATCAGTTCGCAGTATTCCTTGCCCAGACCGGCGGAGCCGCTGCTTGAATAGCTGCAGTAAATCAGTTTCCCTTTGGGGGCCTTTGCCTGGCAGGCGGCAAGACCGAACAGTCCGATGGCCATAATCAGGAAGATTTTGTAGATAGTTCTCATTACGGGGTTGTGATTGACGCCCAAAGATAAGAATTTTCGTTGGTGAAAATGTAGAGAAATAGCATTATATTTGCAGACAGCGAAGATAAAAGCTGATGAATATGCGCAAATTGATCCTTTCCCTGATGGCCCTTGCGCTCTGCGCAGGCGCTTTCGCACAGCAGGGCACGTGGTTCTGCAGCAAGCTCGGCGCGAAGTTGAGCTATACCCGCACGGGTGCGGCCCAGACCGAGAGCTACCAGTATGTCGTGACCGGCATCACCCAGGCCGGTGACAAGACCACGATCACCTTCCAGACCATCATTCCCGGGGTGGACAGCCCCAGGGACTGCCAGGTCTGGACGGAGGGAGGCTGGTTCCATATGGACCTGAATTCCGTGATGGGACAGTATGGCGACGCCATGGGCGCCACGGGCAACGCCCCGCTGGTGCCGGAGAACCCCACGGCGGGCCAGAAACTGGCGGACTGCTCGGTGGAGATCCCCGGCATCCTGACCACGGCGAGCTTCAGCAATGTCCGCATGAGCCGCAGGGAGACCGTGACCGTGCCGGCCGGCACCTTCGACTGCTGGGTGCTGGAGTACGCGACGGATTCGAAGATGGCCATCGTGAAATCCCAGTCCCGCACTGAGACCTGGCTGGCCAGGGGCGTGGGCGAGGTGAAGTCCGTGACCTGCGACAAGAAGGGCAAGGTCATCTCCACCGTCGAGCTGACTTCCGTCGAATGAGAATCGTATTCCTGGATGCATCCACGCTGGGGGATACCCCGCTGGATGAGATCGCCGCGCTCGGCGAGCTCGTCACGTATCCCACCAGCACGCACGAAGAGGCGCTGGCGCGGGTAGGGGACTGCGAAGTGCTGATAATCAACAAAGTCCGTGTGGACGCGGAGCTGCTGGATGCGGCACCGCGCCTGCGCTTGGTCTGTGAGGCGGCCACGGGCGTGAACAATATCGACCTGGAAGCGGCTGCGGCCCGGGGGATCCCGGTGCGCAACGCCGCCGGCTACTCGACGGACGCCGTGGTGCAGTCCACGTTCGCCCACCTGCTCTCGCTGGCGGGCCATTCCCCGTATTTCGACGAATGCGTCAAGAGCGGGCGCTATTCATCCGGCGGGTTGTTCTGCGATATCTCGCACCCGTACGTGGAGCTCTCCGGCAAGACGATGGGCATCATCGGCCTGGGCGCGATCGGCACCAAGGTGGCGGCCGTCGCGGAGGCGCTGGGGATGCGGGTGGTCTATTATTCGACATCCGGGACCTCGCACAGCCGCGCCTATCCGAGCGTGCCGCTGGAGGATCTGCTCGCCGTCTCGGATGCGGTGAGCATCCACGCGCCCCTGAACGAACGTACGGCGGGCCTGATCGGCGCCGAACAGCTTCGCCGGATGAAGCCCACGGCCTTCCTGCTCAACCTCGGGCGGGGCGGTATCGTGGACGAGGCGGCGCTGGCGGAAGCCGTGGATGCGGGCGTGATCGCGGGTGCGGCGCTGGACGTGTACGTCCGCGAGCCGCTGCCCGCCGACAGCCCGCTGCTGCGGGTGAAGCATCCGGAGCGTTTCCGCTTCACCCCGCACACGGCCTGGGCCAGCCGCGAGGCGCTTCTGCGGCTCGTGCACCAGGTGGCAGACAACATTCGCGGCCTTGTCTAGCCGCGAACGTCTTCGATGATATTCCTGTAGAAATTGAGCAGGACCCCGAAAGGCCACTGGAAAATCCAGAACAGGGGCAAGGCGAAATGCAGTCCGACACGGACCGTATGGGACCAGGCCTTGTCCTTGATTTTGCGCATGATCAGCAGGTGGGGAAGCCAGATCGGCAGGCCGCCGGCGGCGCAGACGGCAAACAGGGGGATGGACAGGACGGCGAGCGGAATGCGCCATCCTAGCCCCTTGTGGCTGTGCTCCGGCGGGCGGCCGAGGAGCGCGAGGATGCGGTTCTGGAGCTCTGCGCAAAGTTCCTGGTTGAGCTGCGCCTCGGTCACGTCCGTCCGGGCGAAGCGGGCGTTGGCGTCGATCGGCTCTCCGAACCGCACGGCCACGCGGCCGTAGCCGCGGAAGAAATACTCATAGTCCAATCCGACCGGGACGACATAGACCTTCTTGTCCGGAAGCCGCTCGACGGCCAGCCTGGCCAGCCGGAAGACACCTTTCTTGACCGGCAGCATCCCGCGCTCGGGGCGGTGCCTGCCTTCGGGGAAAAGGCAGAAAGGCACATCGTGGCCGATGCAGTCGATGATCTCGTCGAAGAATTCCCAGTTCCTGGCCACTTCCCGCAGACCGTCGCGTTCCCGTGCAAAGGGGACTATCCTGATCCAGTGAAGGAACGCGGCGACCTTGGGCTTGGCGAACAGGTCCACGCGTGACCCAAAGCCGATCAGCCGGGGAGAAACGGCGGAGAGGATGAGCAGCGGGTCCATCAGCGTCGCGCAGTGGTTGGACGCCAGCAGGACGGCGCCTTCCTTGGGGATATTCTCCAGCCCCTCGTATCTGATGGAACTGAAGCAGGTACGCGTGCTGTTGTTTACGTGGAATCTGCCGGGGCGGTAAAAGGGGTACTCCTCCCAGATCTTCTTGGCCATGGCGGACTATGCTTTGAGCCTGCGGGCGTCGTAACGGTTGAAAATGGTGCTGACGGTGAGCCCGCTGATGATGTGCCAGATACCCCACCAGGCCGTGATCACGAGGGTGCCGCCGTGCGGCGGGAAGCCCGCGAAGATGCCGGTGCCCAGCAGCAGGACGAGTCCGAGGCCGCTGTTCTGGATGCCGGTCTCGATGGTGAGCGTGCGGCGGTCCTTCCTGGGCAGGCGGAAGGCGGTGCCCATTCCGAAGCCGATGCTCAGGGCCAGCAGGTTATGAATTAAAACCACCAGGAAAATGTATTTGACGCACTTCAGGAAGGCATCGATGTTGCCCATGAAAGAGAGCACCACCATCGCGATGAAGAAAATGATGCTGAACCACTGCAGCGGTTTCTTGAGCACGTCCGCCACCCTGGGCAGGTAGCGGGCCGTCAGCACGCCCAGCGTGAGCGGAATGCCCAGCAGGATGAAAATGGTCTTGAACACGTCCCAGAGGGGGATGACGAGCTGCGGGACGTCGGCGGCGAGTTTCGAAACGTGGAGGAAGAGGTTGCCGTACAGCCAGAAGTTGAACGGGGTCATCAGGATGGCCAGCGCCGTGCTGATGGCCGTCAGGCTGACGGACAGCTCGATGTTCGCCCGGGAGAGCGAACTCATGAAGTTGGAGATGTTGCCGCCCGGGCAGGAAGCGACGAGGATCATGCCCAGGGCCATCGTCCAGCTGATCCATCTTCCGAAGGCGAGGGCGAGCAGGAAGGTCAGCAGGGGCAGCAGGACCAACTGGCATACCATGCCGATTATCAGGGATTTGGGGTTGGTGAAGACTTTGGAGAACATTTTCGGCTTGATGCCGAGGGCAACGCCGTACATGACGAAAGCCAGGACGATGTTGATGGTGTTCATCCCGCCGGCATTGAGGGTTACGTTGATGCCGTCGATGAGCGAGGTGGTTTCAGGTGACATAAAGTGCACGTATTAACGCCGTAAAGATAAGCAAATTGCGGCACACTTCCATAGAAAAAAAATTTCTTATCGGGAAGGGGTTGAAAATCAGTGCGATAAAAAATTATTAAAAAATTTTCAAAAAAAAATTTGCAGTTTCAGTTTTTTGTTGTACCTTTGCATTCGGGTTGAGCAAGTGACCGTTCTGGCCCGTCAACCTATTGGTTATTAGTTTTAGTGTTATTAATTATGTGGTTAGTATGAGTTGTTGCCGTGAGGTCACAACTTATTTCTTTTATATGCCTACCACCCGAATCTCCGGGGCGAATCACTCAGCACGATACCTTCCAGGGCGGACAGGGTCTTCGGAAAAGGCTCCCCGTCCAGCTTGATCCTGCGTGACAGGCCCCACCTGCCGCGCAGGCGATCGTCCCGCCGGAAATAGTCCGAGCGGCTCCGGAAGGCGTCGTCCCGGCGGTCGGACCACATGTCCGCGCCGCCGTTGAGCGTGTAGCTGGCCAGGGCGATGCCCAGCGGCTCGAAGACCAGCAGCCCCTCGCGCGCATAGTCCGCGAAAGGCGCCGAAGCGAGCGTACGCAGGTAGGTCCCGTCTTCTTCATACAGCGCCAGGACGATGCGGAAGGAGTAGTCGCTGCCCATCAGGTCGTCCTCCAGGCACTCCGGGTTCTTCGGCACGGCCTCCAGTCTCAGGTGCACCGTGCGGTTGTTGTGGGGGCCCCAGAAGATCTCCTCTTCCGTCTCCATGTCATAGCTGGGATTCTCCAGCCGGTCCCGGAAGGGGAGGACGAGCATGTCGGACAGTTCCACCTCGATGCCTCCTTCCTGGTGCTTGACCCGGCAGTTGACCACTTCACCCATCCGGTAGGCGCGGCGGAAGATGGGGGAGCGCAGCAGGCGGTCCTCCACGCGCGCCGCGCGGGGGCTCATCACCGGACGCGGCAGGTACGAGGTGATGCCGGCGTTCTCCGTCTTGCGGATCTCCTCCATGCGGCGCACCCGATAGTCCAGGTCGCCCAGCCGCTCAAGGTCGCTGGGCACGATCCCGAGACCCGCGTAGACGTTTTCGTGGCCGGTCATGCGGTAGTTGGACACCGGAATGCGGAAGGAGCGCATGGCGGGGTAATTGATGTCCGGCAGGATGAGCCAGAGGCGGTCCTCGTCGCTGTGGTAGATCAGGCCGGCCTCGCAGACGGCTTCGATCCAGCCGCGGGAGGACACCTCGCCGACGCGCCGTCCGTCGGATTCATAGAGGATGGCTTTCAGGGTGTAATGGCGGCCGTTGCGGGGATTCTCCATGCTGCCCGGCACGTTGTCGTCGACCGCGCAGGGCTCCAGGCGGATGAAGCGGTCGTCGAGGCGGCCGCCCCAGTCGATGTCGAGGTCGCTGCACATCAGGCTCCGGCTGCGGTAATCCTCCATCAGCGACGTTTCCTTGACCTGGTTGCGGTGCAGGCGCATGCCGATGCCGTTCATGCCCCAGGCGGCCAGGCGCACGTCGTCGTCCTGGGGGTCGTAGGGCGCCACGTAGCCGGGATGCGGGGCCGACGTGGAGCTGTTCATGTTGCTGTCGTAAGTCGTGATCCGGAAATCCTGGCCGAGGACCCTGAAGCCGTTGTATTCGGTCGTGGCGGCGAGGTTCTTCAGCGACACGAGGGTACGTCCGTCCGCGCTGATGACGCCCACGAGCCCGGTCCTGCCCGAGGTGGCGACGGCGCGGCCGTTCCGGAACGAAGGGGACGAGGCGAACTGCGGGGCGAAGATCTCGCGTCCCTGCGCGTCGTACACGCCCCAGAGGGCATGGACGCCGTACGGCGGGATGTCACCGTCCCGGCGGGCGGTGACGATCCCGTCGGAATGATAGAAATTGACGGAATAGCAGACCGCCGGGATGATGAGGCGGCCGGTCAGGTCCGCGACGCCGCGGAACTTCTGGCGGCCCTCCTTGTGCGTCACCTCGCACAGGCCCATCTTGTTGAACTTGCCGATATCGTCCCACTCGGGCTGGAGCAGGAGGTCGCCGTTCATGTCGATCAGTCCCTGCAGGTCGTTGATCTCCACGATGGCGAATCCGTCGTTGTCGAAACGCCTGGCCTTGTCGTAGACGGGATCGATCACCCAGTTCTTGGATTTGTCCTGGTAGCCGTATTTCTTGGTTGCCTTGTCCCGGACGGGCTTGAGGTTCTGGGCAGAGGCGGCGAGGCTCAGGGCGAGCGCTGCGGCACATAGGAGGAGAGTCTTCGCTTTCATAGCGCTAAGATAGTGATTTGTCTTCAAAAGTCATGCGCTCTCCGCTCGCGGGATGCCGGAAGGAGAGCGATTCGGCGTGCAGGAAAAGGCGGCCGCCGTCGGGGCTGCCGTACAGGCGGTCGCCCTTGATGGGACGGCCCAGGCCGTCCGCATGCGCTGCGGCGACGCGGATCTGGTGGGTGCGGCCCGTCTTCGGGACAAACAGGATATCAATTTGTCCGTCAGGAAGTTGTCCGAGCACTTCATATTCCGTGACGGCCAATTTTCCGTGCTCCCGGTCCACGATCTGCCGGGGACGGTCGTAGTAATCCGGGCTCTGGGGGAGGGCGATGGTGCCCTTGCGGGCATGGTCGAAGGGCCGGTCGGCGGCCACCAGCCGGGCGCGGTAGGCCTTGGCCACCTCGCGTCCGGCGAACTGGCCCTCGAGGGCCGCCTTGGCGCGCAGGTTGCGCGCGAAAACCATGACGCCGGAAGTGTCCATGTCGAGCCGGTGGCAGGAATGCACCTCGCCGTAGCGTTCCCGGAGCCAGTCCAGCAGGGATTTCGCCCGGGTGCGACCGGGTACGGACAGCATGCCGGCGGGCTTGGATGCCACGAGGATGTCGGCGTCCTGATACAGGATGCGGGGCTCCGCGTCCGTGGTGAATTCCCGGTCGAGGGGATTGGGCTCGACGTCCAGGCCCTCGAGCATGAAACTCAGGAGCGGGCCGCATTTGCCCGTGCAGGAAGGGTAGAAGCGCCCCTGCTGCCGGACCTCCGAGGCGGGGGAGGCGCCATACCAGAATTCGCCCATGGCGATGGGCGTAAGCTTATGGTCATAAGCGTATTGCAGCAGCTTCGGTGCCGCGCAGTCGCCGGTCCCGCCCGGGGGAACGAGCCCCCGACGGGCGAACACCTCCCGGATGCTGAGCGTCTCCCCGCGGGCGTTGCTGACGCGGTACCGGTCGAAGATCCAGGCCTGCAGCTCCGCCGATGCGGCGGCCCGCTCCGGGCCAGCCGGCATCGCGCCGATCTCCGCCTCCCGCCGCCGGAAATAGCCTTCCGGCTCCGTCAGGTCATAGATCGGCGGCACGAAGCCCGGCAGAACCGCCCGGCCCCCGACCGTCCCGCTGAACGCATACAGGAACCCCACCTTCCCCTCCTCATCCTCCACCTTCAGCACCCCCAGCATCTTCCCCTCATTCAATAACTTCAGCTGCGGAACGTCAGCGGCAACTGCCTCTGAAAACCGTGCCACCCTCGGCATCGTAAGAGGGAGGGGCCCATCATCAGATGGGAGGGGTCCGGCATCGCCGGACGTTTTCAGAGGCAGTTGGCTGCTGCGTGACGCCAGGAAAGAAATGAGGCGTTCGGCGGCGGCGACGATGTCCGGCGCCGGTGTGTAGCAGAAAGGATAGGTGAAGGGCGCGCGGGCCATCAGAGAAACGACTGCAGTTCGTGCCAGACCCGATGCACCGGGAAGCCCATCACATTGTAAAAAGACCCCTCGATCGACGAGATGCCCACATAGCCGATCCACTCCTGGATCCCGTAGGCGCCCGCCTTGTCGAATGGCTTGTACTTGTCTATGTAGTAATCGATTTCATCCTGCGTCAGCGGCTCGAAATGCACCTGCGTGCTGACGCTGAAAGTCTCTTCCCGGGCACAGTCGCGGATCGTCACGGCGGTTACCACCTCGTGGGCGCGGCCGGACAGCTTGCGGAGCATCCCGACCGCCTCCTGCCGGGAATGCGGCTTGCCCAGCACCTCGCCGTCCACGATGACGACGGTGTCGGACGTGACCAGCACCTCGTCTTCAAGGAGCGGCCGGTGGAAGCCGTGCGACTTGCCGGCGCTGAGCCGGCAGGGCACCTCGTGCGCCTCCAGGCCGGCTTCGAGCTTCTCCTCGAAGGTGTTGCCGGTGTCCACCGTGAAATCGATGTCCAGCCCCGCCAGCAGTTCCCTGCGGCGCGGTGAATTGCTGCCGAGAATGATGCGCTTCATGCCCCTAGAAGATCTGGTCGAACTTGTCCTCGTCGAAGTACCACTTGCCCTGGGCCTTGAGGATGAGCTCGATCCCCTCGCGGATGCAGCCGCGCCCGCCCGGGACGCTAGTGACGTAGTCCGCCGCCTGCCGGGCCTCCGGGGCGGCGTCCGCCGGTGCGATCCCGAGACCGCAGGCGCGCAGCACCTGGATGTCTGGGATGTCGTCGCCGAAATAGGCCACTTCCTCGGGCTGGAGGCCGTTTTGCGCGCAGAAGCGGCGGAAAGTGGCCAGCTTGCCGCGCACGCCCAGGAAGAGGTTCTCCTCCGGGATGCCCATGTGCAGGCAGCGGCTGCGCAGCGCGGGCGTGTCGGCGCCGGAGATGACGGCCATGATGTAACCCTTGGACGCCGCCGCCCGCGAGGCGAAGGAATCCTTGGCGTTCACCACGCGCACGAGATCTTCGGGCCGCGGCCCGAAGGGGATGATGCCGCCGTCCGTCGCCACGCCGTCCAGGTCGTAGGCGATGGCCCTGATGGCCTTAAGATTTGGTGCCATTGGGCGCGAAGTCGGCGAGATTGAACGTGCCCTTCTGCTCGGGGGCGCCGAGGTTGATGGTGCCGAACTGGCTCTCGTAGCGGCCGATGTTGTCCACGAGCGCGTTGAGCAGGCGCTTGCAGTGCTCCGGCGTCATCAGGATGCGGCTGCGCACCTCGGGCTTCTGGAGCCCCGGGAGCATGGCTGCGAAATCGATGATGAACTCGCTGCGGGAGTGGCTGATGATGGCCAGGTTGGAATACGTGCCCTGGGCGACCTCGGGCTTCAGGTCCAGGTTGAGCTGTTTCTTGTTATTGTCGTTGTTGTCCATAGCGGAATCTTGATGAAATCCAGACAAAGATACGCAAAATAATAACACGGAGGGTGTCCCGCGAACGGAACACCCTCCTTTTGGATTCCGGATATACCGGAACCTAATAATTCTGTGCTTCGATCTGGAAGTAGCTCTGCGGGTGGTCGCACACCGGGCAGACCTCGGGGGCCTGGCGGCCGATGACGATGTGGCCGCAGTTGGCGCACTGCCAGATGGCGCTGCCGTCCTTGGCGAAGACCTTGCGGTCCTGGACGTTCTTGAGGAGCTTGCGGTAGCGCTCTTCGTGGTGCTTCTCGATCTCGCCGACCATCTCGAACTTGCCGGCGATCTCGTCGAAGCCTTCGGCGCGGGCCTCACGGGCGAAACGGGCGTACATGTCCGTCCACTCGAAATTCTCCCCATTGGCGGCGTCGGCGAGGTTCGTGGCGGTGTCGGCCACCTGGCCGCCGTGGAGGTATTTGTACCACAGCTTGGCGTGCTCCTTCTCGTTTTCGGCCGTCTCCTCAAAGATGGCGGCAATCTGGACGAAACCGTCCTTGCGGGCCCTGGAGGCGAAGTAGGTGTATTTGTTGCGGGCCTGGGACTCGCCGGCGAAGGCTTCCTGGAGGTTCCTCTCCGTCTTCGTGCCGATCAGGGAACGGCCGCGCTGGAACGAGGAGGAGAAGCCCGTCGTCGCGGCAGGGGAGCCGTAGGCGGGAGCGGCGCTCTCATCGACCAGTTCGAATTTGTTGGCGGACATCCGGCAGCGCGGGCATCTCTCCGGCGGGGTCGGTCCTTCGTGGACATAGCCACAGACGGTACATCTGAATTTGCTCATGGAATAAAGTGTTTGGTTCGTGGTTTTGGACCTGCAAGATAAGGAGGATTTCAGAGAAATCAAAGCATTTCCGCCAGGTTTTTTTTCCTTGAAAAGGCTTGAAAAAAACTGCTTGAAAGTGAAGAAAATTGCGTAATTTTGCAAATTATGGAACTTAGTGCAAAATACAACCCCTCCGAGGTGGAGGACAAATGGTACGCCTATTGGCTGAAAAACCGGTGTTTCCATTCCGAACCCGATAACCGCGAACCCTATACGATCGTCATCCCGCCGCCCAACGTGACGGGCATCCTGCACATGGGGCACGTGCTCAACAACACGCTCAACGACGTGCTGATCCGCAAGGCGCGCATGGACGGCAGGAACGCCTGCTGGGTCCCCGGCACGGACCACGCCTCCATCGCCACGGAGTCCAAGGTCGTCGCCCGCCTCAAGGAGCAGGGCATCAGCAAGGAGGACCTCACGCGCGAGGAGTTCCTCAAATACGCCTGGGAGTGGAAGGAGGAGCACGGCGGGATCATCCTGCAGCAGCTCCGCAAGCTCGGCGCATCCTGCGACTGGGACCGCACCCGCTTCACCATGGAGCCGGCCCTGTCGGACGCCGTCCTGGCGACCTTCGTCCATTTCTACAAGAAGGGCTGGATCTACCGCGGCGTGCGCATGGTCAACTGGGACCCGGTGGCGCTGACCGCCATCAGCGACGACGAAGTGATCCACAAGGACACCCAGAGCCATTTCTACCATCTGAAATATTATGTCTCCGACGGCCAGGGCAACCCGACGGACGAGTACCTCGTGATCGCCACCACGCGTCCGGAGACCATCATGGCCGATGCCGCCATCTGCGTCAACCCCGCCGACGAGCGCCACCACTGGCTGCGCGGCAAGAAGGTGCTGATCCCGCTCATCAACCGGGAGATCCCGGTGATCGAGGACGACTACGTGGAGATGGACTTCGGTACGGGCTGCCTCAAGGTCACGCCCGCCCACGACGCGCACGACTACGAGATCGGCATGCGCCACAACCTGCCCATCCTCGACATCATCGACGACCACGGCTGCCTGAACGGGCAGGCGCAGATCCTGGTGGGCGAGGACCGTTTCGTCGCGCGCAAGAAGATCGCGAAGATGCTGGAGGAGTCCGGCAACCTGGTCAAGGTGGAGGAGTATGTCTCCCCTGTGGGTTACAGCGAGCGCACCGACGCCGTGATCGAACCGAAGCTCTCCGCCCAGTGGTTCCTCAAGATGGAAGACCTGGCGGCGCGCGCCCTCGACCACGTGGAGTCCGGCCGCATCAAGTTCATCCCCGACAAATACCGCAACACTTATCGTCACTGGATGGAAAACGTCCGCGACTGGTGCATCTCCCGCCAGCTCTGGTGGGGGCAGCGCATCCCGGCCTGGTATCTGCCCGACGGGCAGGTCGTGGTCGAGCAGACGGCCGAAAAGGCCCTTGCGGCGGCGCAGAAGATCGATCCGTCCCTGACGGCGGCGGACCTCAGGCAGGACGAGGACGTGCTCGACACCTGGTTCTCCAGCTGGCTCTGGCCGATCTCGGTCTTCGATCCCGAGTACCCCGGCCATCCGGAGCACAAGCCCAACCGCGACCTTTCCTATTACTACCCGACCAGCGACCTGGTCACGGGCCCGGACATCATCTTCTTCTGGGTGGCCCGCATGATCATGGCCGGCGACGAGTTCATGCACGACGTACCGTTCCGCAACGTATATTTCACGGGCATCGTGCGTGACAAGATCGGACGCAAGATGAGCAAAACCCTCGGCAACAGCCCGAACCCCCTCGACCTGATCGGGAAATACGGCGCCGACGCCGTCCGCCTGGGGATGCTGCTGTGCGCCTCCGCCGGCAACGACATCCTCTATGATGAGTCCCAGGTGGAGCAGGGGAGGAACTTCTGTGCCAAGATCTGGAACGCCTGGCGCCTGGTGAGCGGCTGGAACGTCGATGAGGCCGCGGAGCAGCCGGAAGCCGCCCGCGTGGCCGTGAAATGGTTCGACAACCTGCTCTCGCGCACCATCGAGACGGTCGAGGACCACTATTCCAAGTTCCGCATCAACGACGCCCTGATGGCCATCTACAAGCTCTTCTGGGACGACTACTGCAGCTGGTTCCTGGAGCTGGTGAAGCCCGAGTACGGCAAGGCGGTGGACGGCCGTACCTACGAGGCCGCCGTCCTCTTCTTCGAGAAGCTCCTCAAGTTGATCCACCCGGTGATGCCCTTCATCACCGAGGAGCTCTGGCAGGCCATGGAGCCGCGCCGCGACGGGGAGATCATCATGTACCAGCGTACGCCGGTCGCAGGGCCGTACGACGCGGAGTTCCTGGCCCGTTTCGAGCAGGCCCGCGAGGCGATCATCGCGATCCGCTCCGTCCGTGCACAGAAGCAGATCGCCCCGAAGGAGCCGCTCGACCTGTTCATCGACGGCGGCTTCTCCGACGAGTTGCTGCCGGTCATCCGCAAGGTGGCGAACGTGGACATGATCAAGGCGGGCGCCGCGGAAGGCGCCTCCGTATCCTTCCTCGTGGGCACCATCAAGATGAGCATCCCGCTGGCCGGTTTCGTCAACGCCGACGAGGAGAAGGCGAAACTGCTTGCGGAACTGGACCACCAGCGGAAATTCCTCGCCGGGGTGCGCGCGAAGCTCTCCAACGAGAAGTTCGTCTCCCATGCGCCGGAGGCGGTGATCGCCGTCGAGCGCAAGAAAGAAGCCGACTGCCTGGCCCGCATCGAGGCGCTGGAAGCCTCCCTGAACGCAATCAATTAATTATAAATGAATATGTTGGTATATCCATTGTTTATTGGGGCATGGGAGCTTGTCCTCATCGTCCTGGTCTTCGTCCTGATCTTCGGAGGAAAGAAGATTCCCGAGTTGATGAAAGGTGTTGGCAAGGGTGTCAAGAGTTTCAAGGAAGGCCTGAACGAGGTGGAAGACCAGGTCAACCTGAGCGACGGCGGCGACAAGCCCGCCCCCAAGAAGGAGGACGGAAAGAGCACGGGCGAATAAGCCGTGGCAGAGGGGGACGCAGGCAAGGAGATGACCTTCTGGGACCATCTGGAAGAGCTGAGAGGTACGATTCTCCGCTCGCTTGCCGCTGTGTGCCTGTGTGCCGTCCTGGGTCTCATTTTCAGGGATTTCCTTTTCAACGGCGTCATCCTGCCGCCGACGCGGCCGGATTTCGTCGTATACCGCCTGCTGGGCTGGGACTTCACGATGCGGCTGATCAACGTGGAGCTGAGCGCCCAGTTCTTCGCGCACCTCAAGGCGGCCTTCGCCGCCGGACTGGTCGTCGCGTTCCCGTACGTGATCTGGGAGTTGTGGAAGTTCGTGGCACCCGCCCTCTACGCGCGTGAGAAGGGCCCCGTGCGGACTGCCTTCGCCCTGTCCACGGGGCTGTTCTATTTGGGCGTTGCGGTCGGTTATTTCATCGTGCTGCCCTTCTGCCTCCGCTTTTTCCTGAGCTATACGGTCAGCGACGCGGTGGAAAACGCCATCACCCTGGGCTCCTACATGTCCATGTTCTTCAGCATGGTGCTGCTGATCGGCATCGCGTTTGAATTCCCGGCCGTGGTGATGGTGCTGGGCCGTCTGGGCGTCGTCAGCCGCAGCCTGCTGCGCAAGGGCCGCAAATACGCCATCGTGCTCATGCTGGTCCTTGCGGCGCTGATCACGCCGGCCGACCCGTTCTCGATGTTCGTGCTGGCCATCCCGCTGTATCTGTTGTACGAATTGTCCATCCTGCTATGCTCGAAGTCCGCAGAGAATTCAGAATCGGGCGAATAGCCTGCGTGAACTGGCCGGAAGCGTTTCCGGGGCGGCCGGAGGTGTCCTTCGGCATCGCCCATTCGGGCGACGCCCTGCACCTGCGTTTCCGCGTGCGGGAGGACGCCGTGCGGGCGGTCTGCGATGCGGACGGCGGCCGCGCCTGGGAGGATTCCTGCGTGGAGTTCTTCTTCGCCCCGCGCCCGGACGGGGTCTATTACAACCTGGAATGCACCTGCACCGGGCGGATCCTGCTCTGCCGCGGCACGGGCCGCCACGGACGGGAACCCCTCCCGGAGACGCTCCTGCAGGGGATAAGCCGCCGCGCCAGCCTGGGCACGGAGCCTTTCGGCCTGCGGACGGAGCTGACTGCGTGGGAGCTGGAGCTGGACATCCCTGCGGCGACTTACGGCTTGGACCGTTTCGCCGGGCTGCAGGCCCGCGCCAACTTCTACAAATGCGGCGACCTGCTGCCGGTCCCGCACTACCTGTCCTGGGCTCCCGTCGGCACGCCGAAGCCCGACTTCCACCGTCCGGAATTCTTTGACGAGCTGATTTTCATATGATTTCGATCGAGGATGTGACTGTCGCCTATGGAGGTTTCGTCCTGCTGGACAAGATCAACTTCCACATCAGCGAGACCGACAAGATCGGCCTCGTGGGCAAGAACGGGGCGGGGAAGTCCACCATCCTCAAGCTGATCGCGGACCTGCAGAGCCCGACCTCCGGCCGCGTGGACAAGCCGAAGGACCTGACGGTCGGCTATCTCCCGCAGATCATGGAGCATCATCGCGGACGGACGGTCCTCGAGGAGGCGATGACCGCCTTCGAGAGCACCGCCGCGATCGAAGGGGAAATTGCGCGCGTCACGCGCGAACTCGAGACCCGGATGGACTATGAATCCGATGCCTATTCCGCGCTGATCGAGCATCTTTCGAACCTGAACGACCGCCTGGAGATGAGCCATACGGAGCCGCCTGAGGTGCAGGCGCGCCGGACGCTGCTCGGCCTGGGCTTCCTCGACGGCGAGCTTGCCCGTCCCACGGAGACCTTCTCCCAGGGCTGGAACATGCGCATCGAGCTGGCCAAGATCCTGCTCCGGCAGCCGGACGTGCTCCTGCTGGACGAGCCGACCAACCACCTCGACATCGAATCCATCGAATGGCTGGAGGAATACCTCAAGGTGCGCCGCTGCGCGCTGCTGCTCGTCAGCCACGACCGGCGCTTCCTGGACACGGTCACGAACCGGACCGTGGAGGTGATGCTGGGCCACATCCATGACTATAAAGTCCCTTATACCAAATACCTGGAGTTGCGCGCCGAGCGCATTCAGCAGCAGGTGGCGGCTTACGAGAACCAGCAGCGGATGATCCAGAAGACCGAGGAGTTCATCAACACCTTCCGCTACAAGCCCACCAAGTCCAACCAGGTCCAGTCCCGCATCAAGGCGCTGGAGAAGCTGGACCGGATCGAGATCGACGAGACGGACAATGCCCGCCTGACGGTGAAGTTCCCGCCCGCGCCGCGCTCCGGCGACGTCGTGTTCAAGGGCACCGACCTCACTGTCGGCTACCCGCAGAAGGTCGTTTTCCGCCATGCGGACATCGAGATCAAGCGCGGGGAGAAGGTCGCCCTGATCGGGCGCAACGGCGAGGGCAAGACGACGCTGATGCGCGTGATCGCCGGAGAACTGCAGCCGTTCAGCGGCGAAGCCCGGGTCGGGCACAATGTCCAGCTGGGCTATTATGCCCAGAACCAGGAAGATATCCTGGACAAGAACGAGACGGTGTTTTCGACCCTCGACCGCATTGCGGTGGGGGATATCCGGAGCAAGCTCCGCGACCTGCTGGCGCAGTTCCTCTTCCGCGGGGAGGACATCGACAAGCGCGTGTCCGTGCTCTCCGGCGGCGAACGCGCCCGCCTCGGGATGGCGAAACTGATGCTCCAGAGCTACAATCTGCTGGCGCTCGACGAGCCGACCAACCACATGGACATCAAGTCGAAAGACATCCTGAAGCAGGCCCTGAAAGCCTATGACGGCACCCTGGTCGTCGTGTCGCACGACCGTGATTTCCTGGAAGGGCTGGTGGACAAGATGTACGAGTTCCGCGACGGACAGGTGCGGGAGCATCTCGGCACGGTTTCCGAATTCCTCGCCAAACGCAAACTGGAGACGCTCCAGGAGCTGGAGCGGAAATTCACCCCGCCCGCACCGAAACAGGAGGCTGCCGCCGCGAAGAGCGCTGCCTTCGAGGCGCGGAAGCAGGAGAACCGCATGGACCGGAAGAAAAAGAACCGGATCTCCTGGCTGGAGAGCGAGATCGGCAAGCTGGAGGCGCGCATGAAGGAGATCGAGGCGGTGCTCGCCGCACCGACGGACAAGGACGACATCATGGAACTGACCCGCGAATACCTGGAATGCAAGCGGGACCTGGACGCGAAGACCGAGGAGTGGGGGAGCCTGATCGAATAACACACGTATATGAACAAACTGATATATAGAATTTTAATTCCATTTATCGGAATCTTGGCTTTAGCAACGCTTCCGTTGTGTGCGCAGGCGGTCACCCAACTGGAGCCCGAGGATCTTCCCGCCTTCGGGCGCATTTCGCTGGGCGGGGATTTCGCCCTCGAACTCCAGTACGGGAAGCAGTTCCGCGTGCAGGTGGACGTGGAGGAACTGTACGCCGAATTCGTCCAGATGGCCGTGGAGGACAGCACCCTGACCGTTTCCGTGGACGAACGCCGCGTTCCGGGGGATGTCCGCCGCCTGTATCGCAACAGGGAGGCCTCCCAGCCGGTTTTCCGCGTGTCTGTCACGATGCCGGAGACCCTCTCCTACCTGCGCCTGTCGGGCAATGCCTCCCTCGCATCGGCCGACGATCTTGTCTTCGACCCCGACGAATTCGGCCTGCGGGCCACGGACAATGCCAGGACGTCCGATTTTGTCGTCCGTTCCGGACGTGTCTCCCTGGACATGGACAAGAAATCGGACGTGCAGATGCGGAGCGAATCGGACATGGTCTTCGTCCGCCTGGCGGGCAACGCCAACCTGACCCTCGCCCAGCGTACGAAGCGGACGGTCGTCAATTCGGTGGCGAATTCATCGGTCCAGCTGGAAGGGGAGACGGAGGAACTGGAGGTCCAGATGAAGGGGACGTCCAAGGCCATCCTCAACGGCGAGGCCGGCCGGGTCTCGTTCGACATGGCCAACTCGACCAACGCGAACGCCATCAGCCTGGAGTGCCGGGAAGCCTATGCGGCGATGAACGGAATCTGCACGCTTTCGCTCTCCGTCACCGATGATCTTTACGTCGACATGAGCCACGGAGCGAGCCTGTATTTCCTCAATGAACCGAACGTGCATGTCCGGTATGTCAAGAATTCTTCGCTAATGCCTTATGATCGGAAATGATCGATAATAAAACAGAATTGTTATTTTTGTTAACTTTTTTGTTTTATACTCTGATTATCATTAATTAGAATCTGATTCGACATATTTCTTCAAAAACTGCAGCGCGACGTTCGCGAAGCGGCGGATATTGCCCTTCCGGCCAAGGTCGCACCAGTATTTCCGGGTGACGGTGCCAGCCGGTCCGGACACGCCGATCCATACCGTGCCCTCCGGGTTTCCGAACTCGTCACCGCCCTCCGCCAGGCCGGTCGTCGCCACGGAGTAGGTGCTGCCGGTCAAGGCGCGGACGCCTTCGGCCATGGCGGCCGCAACCTCGCTGCTGACGAGTCCTTTCTCCACGACGACTGCGTGCGGGACGCCGAGGACCTTCTCCTTGACGGCGACGGCGTAGGAGGTCACGGATCCCAGGTAGTAGGCGGATGAGCCGGACACGGTCGTGAGCAGGTGGGAGATCTGCCCGCCCGTGCAGGATTCGGCTGCGCTGAGGGTCTTGCCGCTAGCTTTCAGCAGCGTTCCGATTTGATTTTGGACTGGTTCTCTCATTTTTCGTGCGGTTGAGCAGGTATTTGAGCATGTCTGCGACGAATTTGGGACCCTGGCGCACCAGTCCGGTGCGGACTTCCACCAGGGACGCCCCGGCGTCGAGCGCTTCGGCTGCCTGCCTGGGCGTCTCGATGTGCGTGTTGGCGATGATGGGAAGCCGGTTCCCGCCCCCGTACGCGGCGATCTGGCGGACTTGTTCAATGTTGCGGGCCTCGATCCCGTCGATGCCGTTCATGAGGCTGAAATCGAGGATTTCGCCGATTTCCGTGGTGGATATCTCTTTGGGGAGCTTGATGATGATGGGCTTATAGACGTCTTCCGCCAGACGGGCGTCCAGCAGGGGGTCGAGGATGTCGGTGCCGGTCTGTTCCGTGAGGTCGATGACGAAGAAGTCGCAGAAGTCGTAGGCAAGGGTGAAGGCGGTTAGGAAGTCCCGGTTGATGCAGCAGCCTAGGATGTCGTTCTGCGGGTCTTCCTGGATATGACGGACGGCCCTGCGGACGCCGTCAGCGCCCATCGGACCGATCTGTACGAAGCTGAATCCCAGGTTGTTGAGGTCGTTGTAAAGCTCGCCGTGGATGTCCAGTCCGGCGCCCAGGCCGACGGGGTTGTAGAAGGGGAGCCCGAAGACTTCGCGCTGCAGGCCGACGGGGCGGTTGTTGTGGACCCAGCGGCTGAGGGTGCGTCCCAGGGGGATCATTTCGATGAATTCGAAGTACCGGAGGGCCCTTTTGGAGGCCTTCTCGATGTCGGCGTTGCGCACGAACGGTTTGACGAGCAAGTTGTACAATCCCATAACAAGGCAAATATACAGATTATTTGGCAATTAATCTCCAATTAACCGCCGGCCGGTTGGAATACCCGCCTCGCCTCCCGCTCAGCAGGTATTCCAACCGGCTACGGCTAACGGATATATTGCGCCTGCCGCCCAGCGCACGCCCACGCACGGCCCCCGACGGCGCGGGCAAACGTCCACAGGCTCCCGCACGGCCAGCGCACCGGGCAGTCGCAGGCACAAAATGAGCTGGAGTGCTCCCAGAAATAGCTTCCCGGAAGCAAATTCAGTGGCAGCTGGCGCGTTTATTATAGGATCTCCTGAAAGGAACCATCAGAGTAGAAGATGATAATTTTTGAGATAGATTTTTGTTTATTAACTACTTGAATGTTATCATCTAAAGGGTTTATAGATGTATTCTGAGGCTCCTGGCGGGTGGAAAATGGCTTTTCCGTGCGGTATTCGGGCTCCGTGAAGAGGGTGTCGTCAGCTGTGTCGGTCAGGGGAGAAATCGGGCCTGTAGGGCCGCCGGGGGCTGTTTTTGCGCTGTTGTACATGCGTCCGCGACCCGTGATGAGCCACTCCAGGTTGAGGGCGGGGAAGTGACGGGCCGTACTTTCAATGAAATCGAAGCCGGGTTTGTTGCGTCCGGCCAGAATATGGGAGATGCTGGCGCGTGCGACGCCGATCGTGTCGGCGAACTGGGCCTGACTGATGTTTTCCGCGGCGAGAAACTGTTGAAGACGCTTGTTCATAAAACTAAACGGTTTATTTACAAAAGTAATAAGTCCGTGACGTTTTTGCAAGAGTTACAAATGGAAATTGTTGATGAATTGTGTATAGCTCGTTCATAAGCAACATGCTTTAAAAATGCAGATTAACCTAATTAAATATTTGATATTTATGTATTTATATTTATTGAACTTTTTCCGGTTTCTCCGTTTTACCCCGAAAATTGGGGTAAAAGGGGAGTATCAACATGTCAGTTAACTTCAATAGATTTTTATAAATAACTGATTTTTAGAAAAGTATATTTCTTATTATTTTGCAATTACTTTTTCTTATCCACTTTATCGACAGCCCTGTTTACCTGTTGATAAATATTTTGTAAACTTTACAGATTTGACCTATGAATTTACAAATGTGTACAAATCTTGCGCTTGCCGACCCGCCAAAAAGCAGTAACTTTGCAGCATGATTCCTGAGATCAGAATAGAAGATTATTCGTATCCGCTCCCGGATGCGAGAATTGCAAAATACCCCCTGCCGGAGCGTGATGCGTCGAAATTGCTGATTTACCGCGAGGGTTCTGTCCGTGAGCGCATATTCCGGAATCTCGCCGAAGAACTGCCGGATGGCGCCCTGATGGTGTTCAACGACACCAAGGTCGTTCCCGCCCGCCTGTTTTTCCGCCGCCCGACCGGCGCCCTGATCGAAATTTTCTGCCTGGAGCCGGATACGCCGGCGGAATACAACCAGAATTTCGCGGCCACGCAGTGCTGCCGCTGGAAATGCGTGATCGGCAATTCCAAACGCCTGAAAGCGGACGAAATCCTGTCCCTGGATGCACAGGGACCGGAATTCGATGCTGTCCGGCCGCAGGCGCGCCTGCTGGGCCGGGAGGGGCAGGTCGGCACCGTGGAATTCAGCTGGCAAGGGGGCGTTCCCTTCTCCAGCGTGCTGGAATTGTGCGGACGCGTGCCCATTCCTCCTTACCTGAACCGCGACACGGAGGCGATCGACCTTGAGCGCTACCAGACCCTCTATGCCCATGTCCGCGGATCCGTGGCGGCGCCGACGGCCGGACTCCATTTCACGCAGCGCGTGCTGGACGAAATCGCAGCGAAAGGGATTGACATCGAGCAAGTTTGCCTGCATGTCGGGGCGGGGACTTTCCTGCCTGTCAAGACTTCGCTCGTGTCCGAGCATCCCATGCACCGGGAGCCGTTCGTGGTCAGCCGCGAACTGCTCGGCCGGCTGCGCGAAGGGGGGCGGCCGGTCGTGGCCGTCGGGACGACGTCTGTCCGCACCCTGGAGTCTCTTTATTATGTGGGAGTGCAATGCCTGGAACAGGGCGCCCCGGCGGACGTGGAGCAGTGGGCGCCGTATGTCCGCACGTATGCACCTTCGCGGGAAGAAGCCTTCGACGCCATTATCAGATACTTGGATGACAATGGGTTGCGGGAGTTGAAGGTGGGCACGCGCATCATCATCGTGCCCGGCTTCCGCTTCCGTGTCGTGGACGCGATGGTGACCAATTTCCATCAGCCGCAGAGCACGCTCCTGCTGCTGATCTCCGCCTTCGTGGGAGGGGACTGGCACACCATCTACGATTATGCGCTCGCGCACGGGTTCCGTTTCTTGAGCTACGGGGACTCATCTTTGCTTTTCCGCCGCTGAATGTGTATATTTGTGTGCAATGAGCGAGAACGAATTTGAAAGCATAAGACCCTATACGGACGCCGAGGCGGAGAAGGCCCTGGGCCGCGTGTCGCGGCACCCGATGATCCCCAGCATCTCGAAATACCTCTTCCCGGACGCGCCTGCGAACACGCTGAGGCGGCGTCTGCGCCAGATCACCAGCGTGGACCAGTTCCAGGACGAAGTCATGTCGGACGTGGTCGAGTCGATCATCCGCACGACCTCCGCCGGGTTTACCTGCAACGGGATCGAGCACCTGAAGGCCGTGAAAGGCCGTTTCCTGGCGATTTCCAACCATCGGGACATCGTGCTGGACCCGGCCTTGATCCAGTATGCGCTGAAGTGTGCATGGCTGCCTTACACGGAGATCTGCGTGGGGTCTAACTTATTGTCTAACAGGCTCATAGAGGACCTTATGCGCTCCAATCGGATGATCAAGGTCATCCGCGGCATCAAGGCCCGCGAACTGTACCTCAGTTCACGCCGCCTGTCCACTTACATCCGCGACAGCATCGTTTCCGGCCGCTCGTCGATTTGGATCGCACAGCGCGAAGGCCGCACGAAGAACGGCCTGGACACGACGGAGCAGGGCCTGCTGAAGATGTTCGACATGAGCGGGACGAAGGGTTTCGAGGAGAATTTCCTGGAGCTGAACATCGTCCCGATGAGCATTTCCTACGAATATGAGTCCTGCGACGCGCGCAAGGCGCGTGAATTGCTGCTGCGCCGCGAGGGGCCGTACAAGAAGAAGCCGAAGGAGGACCTGCACAGCATCCTGACCGGCATCCGCCAGCAGAAGGGACATATCCACCTGGAGGTGGGCGAGCCGCTGACGCCGGAGGAGATCGCCGAGGCTTCCAAATGCGAGAAGAACGACCGTTACCAGGCGATCCGCCACGCGCTGGACCTGCGCATCATCGACGGATACAAGCTGTGGAAGACGAATTATATGGCGCACGACCTGCTGTACGCCAAACACGAGTTCTATGACGCCGGCCTGTACGGCCTGCAGGAACTGCATGCGTTCGAAGATTATGTCGATCACAAACTGGGGAAGCTGGAGCGCCGTCTGGACCGCTCGGAGCTGACGAGGATCTTCCTCGGAATCTATGCGGGTCCGATTGACGCCAAAAAGTTACACAATTTATATTATGTTAAGTAGCGTGCGCCGAATCCTGATTCCCCTGCTGTTACTGGGCTTTTCCGTGGCTTCCGCCCAGGAGGCGGACGTGAATTCCGTGGAAAAGTCGGGCTCGCACCCGACCGTGGTCCATCCGAAGATCGGCAATGTCTGGTCAGGCGGCGGACTCCAGGTCACGTTCCTGACGCGCAAGCAGCAGTATTCGTCCAGCGAGACCGAGACGCTTGACAAGGACATCCATTCGCCGAAATCCGTCAATTTCCATCCTTCCGGCCGCAAATACTACGTCAATTCGCTGGAAGGCGGCAAGACGGTGGTCTACGACTTCCGTACCGGCGAGAAACTCAAGGTGATCCGCCACCGTTTCGACAGCTCGGATTCGGCCCTGTGGGCCCCTGAGAGCGGTCTTTTCCACTTCAATCACAGCTATGAGCATCCGGAGCGCTTCGACGGCAAACCGGTCGAGAGCACCTTCTCGCACGACGGGCGCTACCTCTGGATCCCCTATTACCGCCGCAGCTACGACCTGAATGCCCAGGAGCCTTCCGCCATGGCCGTGATCGACACGTCCACGGACGAGATCATCCGCATGTTCGAGACGGGCCCGCTCCCCAAGATGGTGGCCACTTCCCCGGACGGCACCCGCCTGGCCGTGACCCATTGGGGCAACAACACGATCGGCCTGCTGGACATCTCCAGCTCCTCCCCTGACGACTGGCACTACATCCAGTCGCTGGTGGTGGACTATGAGCTGAAGCTCAATTTCAGCCTGACGCAGAAGGTGGACCGCGACGTCAACAGCGGCTATTGCCTTCGCGGAACGGTATTTACGCCTGACGGACGGTACCTCCTCGTGGGCTGCATGGGCGGCGGTGGCGGCATCGCGGTCATCGACCTGGAGGAGAACCGCTACCTCGGCCGCGCGCTGGGCGTGATGGCCAATCTCCGCCATCTCGTCATCAAGAACGGATTCCTCTACATCAGCATCAACCGCACCGGCTACATCCAGCGCATCGGCCTGGAGGACTTCCTCTCGCAGGTCAGCGTGCTGGACGGGGACAAGAAGAAGACCGTCCGCGTGGACGGCTGGACCAACTGCAAGGTTCCCGCGGGCGCCCGTACCATCGAGCTCTCCCCCGACGGGCGCTATATTTTCGCAGCCTGCAATTTCAGCAGTTGCCTGGCCATCGTGGATGCCGATGCGATGACGCTGATCGGCACGGTCCCTGCCGACTCCTTCCCGGTCGGACTGGACATTTCCCGCGACGGCCGTTATGTGTTCACCACTTCGCAGGCGCGTAACATCGCCGGCAACGCCGTGGATATTTTTAAGATCGTCTATCATGAAGCTCCCAGGTATTTTGTTGATTGGCTGCCTCGTATGCCCGGTATCAAGGGCTCTGGCGCAAGGACCGTCAGCGAGTGGTTCCTCTCCCGCTGACAGCGTCAGCGTGACGGCCGCCGAGCTGGCGGACCGCATCATCGAGGAAGCCCGCCAGCACCTCGGGAAGCCCTACCGGCATGCCGGCAACGGACCGAAGGTCTTCGACTGCACGGGTTTCACCAAATATGTCTTCGACAAATTCGGCTACAAGCTGGGCCGCACGGTGCCCGCACAGGCCAGGGACGGCCGCGAGGTGCTGGGCAACCTGTCCGACCTGCAGAAGGGCGACATCCTGATCTTCGGTTCCCGCCCCAATACCCGCCGCATGGGCCATGCCGGCATTTTCATCGGCATGGACAGCACCGGGACCAGTTTCTCCTTCATCCACGCCGCTGTGAAAGGGGGCATCCAGGTGAACAACCTCCAGGAGACCTATTACAAGCAGCGCTTCCTCGGCGCCCGGCGCATCCTCCCGGATTTCCTTCCGGAAGTCGTTGATTCTTCGGCGATTGCATCGCTCGCCGAGGCGCTGGACAAGGTCGTCCCCCGCGACACGCTCTCCCTCTCCCCCGCCGACCGCCGCATCATCCTGTTCGCGGACGGGAGCTGGGCGCTGGTGGACAGCAGCGGTGCCCTTTCCGCCCCTGCGGGGCTGGAGCGCCTGGTGCTGGCCGAAGGCGGTTCCTGGCGTGCCGTGACACCTTCGCAGGTGACCATTCCCGACCTGAAGGCGCTGGAGACGACCACGCAGAAGAGCTCCTCCTCCGGCACGCAGACGGCCCCTCCCCCGCCCGCGGACGGCTCCGCCCAGTACCATACGATCGTCTCCGGCGACACCCTTTCCGGCATCGCCGTCAAGTACCATACGACAGTCAGCACCCTGTGCAACCTGAACGGGATTTCCCGCAATTCGATCCTGCGCGTGGGCAAGAAACTCCGCGTGAAATGAGAAAGCTGCCCTGCATCCTGGTCCTGCTGGTGTGCCTGTTTGCGTCATGGACGCTGCGGGCGGACAACCTGTATGCCTACCGGGATTCGGTGAAGAACGGCTACAACTTCCTGCTGTACGTGCCGGATTCGTATTATTCTTCCGAGAAACCGCTTCCCGTCATCCTCTGCCTGCACGGCAAGAGCCTGGCCGGCAATAACCTGGAGGGAATTACGAAGTACGGCTGCATCGACGCGCTGCGCCGCGGGCAGAAGATCGACGCCCTGGTGATCTGCCCCCAGTGCAACTCGACGGGCGGCTGGAATCCCGAGCGCCTCTGGCAGGTCGTGGAGTGGGTGCGCTACCGCTACCGCAACGACGAGGACCGGCTGTATGTCTTTGGCATCAGCATGGGCGGCTGGGGGACGTTCAAGTTCGCCGCCGCCTACCCCGACAAGGTGGCGGCCGCGATTGCGATGTGCGGCGGATTCACCGGCGAGGTGGAGCCGCTGGGCGATCTCCCGCTCTGGATCATCCATGGCACGAGCGATACCATCACGAGCATCACTTTCTCGTCTTCCATCGTGGAGAAACTGGCCAAGTTGGGGCGGTCCGGGCGGCTGATGTTCACCTGGCTGACGGGGTGTGACCATTCGATCCTGGCGCGCGTTTTCCTGCTGAAGGAGCCTTATGAGTGGCTTTTCTCGCACCGCCTGTCGGACCGCAACCGTCAGGTGAGCCGCAACTGCCGGCTGGAGCCGAACGACCTCAACGCCGCCTACATGCGCCTGGACCCTGCCAAGGCGCAGCGCCTTCCCATCCAGAATCCTTCGAAATAATAAGCCGGAGCCCTGTTGGCTTTCCGGCCAATACTTTTTGCGGCAGTCTCCCCCACGCACCGACTGCCGCTACTTCTAGCCGAGAAGCTTCTGCAGTTGCGCGTCGGTGGCGTGCGGGGCGGTTTCGCGGATGCGGGCGGCCAGGCGGGCGAAGGATTCTGCCGGGCTGCGGAAGGGCGCTTCCAGGTCATATTCGAAAAGGTCCTCCGGGCGGCAGAGCGTGGCGAGCTGCCAGCCGCTGTATTCCAGGAACTGTCCCTTGTAGACGCGTTCGAAGTCGCCGATGACCAGGCGCGTCTGCTGCTCCAGGCGGGTGCAGATGGCGTCCATCTGCCCTTTTTTCAGGCCGCAGATGCGGCGCAGTTCCCGGGTGGTCAGTCCCCCGGCCCGGCAGACGGCGTCATAGGCTTTCCGATCGCCTTCCCGCAGGGCGTATTTCGGCAGGGAGCGGCGCCAGTTCAGCAGGTCGCGGTAGCAGTCCGGCGTGGCGAAGGCGGCCTTGCCGCCGAGCAGGAATTTGCCGTAGGCGATCTCTCCCGTCTGCACGGCCTCGATCTTCCAGTCCCAGGGCCCCAGCGTGTCCTCCCCGTCGAACCAATACTCGCGGGGGGTCATTTCCTCGATGGAATAGCCTGCGATGGGGTTTTCGAAGAACGGGATGATGCCGCAGGCCTTGATGGTCGCGATCAGCGCCTCCGGGCTGTCGACCCGGAGCGGGGCGTCGGGATCGGTCTGTTTGAGGAAGATGGACATGTCCTGTTATTGTTTTTGCGCCTGCCGGCGCCACTGGGCGGCGCGCACGGCCATGTTCTGCCGGATGCATTCGCTGTAGAGCCAGGGCTCGGCGCTGTGGAGGTCTCCCACGTTGATGAAGTCCTTGTAGGGCTTGTATTCCGCCCCATCGTATCCTGTGACGACCAGCGTGTGGTATTCCGGTGACAGGGTGACGGTGATGCTGTCGTGCAGCACGGCGGGCGTGGCGTCGGTCGTCCAGTTGACGGGATTGATGGCGAACTCCGTGTCGGCGATGACCGACTGGACATATTTGACGTCCTTGACCGTGTTGTAGCAGATGGTGACCCCGGTGTCGTCCTCCCCCGTCGCCGCCTTGATGTGCGGGCTTCCGGCGAGGTCTTCGGCCGTCACCTTGTAGCCCATCACGTAGGCGGCTGCCAGCTGGGCGTAGGTCTCGTCATCCATATGCTTGAGCAGCTCGACCACGGCCAGGCCGCCCTGGCTGAAGCCGGCGACGATGAGGGGCCGGCTGCCGTCCCGGTCCTTCAGGAAAGTGTCGAACGCCGTGCAGACGTCCTCCATCGCCAGGCGCGTGCGCTCGCGGATGACGGCCTCGTCGCGCGTCAGGAAGGCGTCGATGGTGGCGTGCCGGTAGTACGGGGCCCAGAAGCGGTTGCCGGGGGCCATGTAGGCGGCCACGCCGCCGATCTCGCGGCCCATCCGCTCGCGGTGCACCGGGTTCCAGACGTCGGCATAATGGGAGACCCGCCCCAGGCTGTCCGACCAGTCCTCCTCCCAGGTGGAGACGACATAGAAGACGTCCGCCCCCGTGCCGTCCGGGTCGCCGTCGACGGTGTACCACATCGTGGCGTCCGCGTAGTCCGGCGCCTGCGGGACGATGGTGGCGGCTTTCTTTCCGGGCCGGCAGGCGGTGAGGGCGGACAGGACCAGGACGGCGGGGACGATCAGGAAACTGCTTCTTGCCATAAGCCAAAGTTTGTCATGCAAATATAACTGAAACGAACGAGAAAATGGTTATATTTGTGTGATTGAACTTGACGCTGGCGCCGTATGGTACGACACAGGAAACTGGACATGATTCTGGAGAATCTTATTATCGAAAGCGTGGCGGCGGAGGGCAAGGCGATTGCCCATACGCCGGAGGGGCAGGTGGTGTTTGTAGGCTTTGCCGTGCCGGGGGACGTGGTCGACGTCCGCCTGGTGCGGAAGAAGAAGGCATGGCTGGAGGGGACGATCATCAAGATCGTCAAGCCCTCCGAGCAGCGCCTGGAGCCTTTCTGCGAGCACTTCACCGTGTGCGGCGGCTGTCGTTGGCAGCCGCTCCCCTACCAGATCCAGCTCGCTGCCAAGCAGCGGCAGGTCTATGACCAGCTGACGCGCATCGGCCACCTGGAGGTGCCGGAGTTCCGGCCCATCATCGGCTCCGACAAGACGCGCTACTACCGCAACAAGCTGGAGTTCTCCGCTTCGGACAAGCGTTGGATGACGCGGGAGGAGATCGAGTCCGGCATGCCCTTCGAGCCCGGCCTGGGCTTCCACGTGGGCAAGTTCTTCGACCGGGTGCTGGATATCACCTTCTGCCACCTGCAGCCTGAGCCGGCCAATGCCATCCGCCTATTCATCAAGCGCTGGTGCCTGGAGCACGAGGTGTCCTTCTACAATATCCGGGAAAACCATGGCCAGCTGCGCAACATGTTCGTCCGCACGACGGACGCCGGGGCCGTGATGCTGATCGTCTGCTTCGGGGAGGATTTCCCGGAGCGCGCTCCCCTGCTGGACGCCGTGGCGAAGGAGTTCCCGCAGATCAGCTCGCTCTACTACGTGATCAACGGAAAGAAGAACGATACCATCGGAGACCTCCCCTGCATCCTGCACAGCGGCGAGCCGGCCATCTACGAGGAAATGGAGGGCCTGCGTTTCAAGATCGGCCCGAAATCCTTCTACCAGACCAATACGGGACAGGCCTACAAGCTCTACCAGGTCGCCCGGGAGTTCGCGGCGCTGACGGGCGTCGAGACGGTCTACGACCTCTACACCGGCACGGGCACCATCGCCCAGTTCGTCTCCCGCGGCGCCCGGCGCGTGGTCGGCATCGAATACGTGCCGGAGGCCATCGAGGACGCGAAGGTCAATGCGGCGGGCAACGGCATCTCCAACTGCGAGTTCTACGCCGGGGACATGAAGGACGTCCTGAACGCGGATTTCATCGCGGAGCACGGGCGTCCGGACGTGGTCATCGTGGATCCGCCCCGCGCCGGCATGCATCCCGGCGTGGTGAAGACGATCCTGGAGGCCGCTCCGCAGCGCATCGTCTACGTGAGCTGCAACCCCGCCACACAGGCGCGGGACATGGAAATGATGAGCGAAGACTATGAGATAACGGCCGTGCAGCCGGTGGACATGTTCCCCCACACTTTCCATGTGGAGAACGTCTGCCGCCTGGACCGGCGCAACAAGACGGACGAGGGCCTATGATGACGGAACTCTTGCGTGCGGGCGAGGTCGTATCCAGTTGGATGTGGACCCGGCACTCATTGAACCGTAACCATCGTTTAAACAGGCGCCGGCAGGCGATTGTCAGGGAGTTCAGGCTGACCCGGGAACAGAAGCGGGAGATCGACGCTTTCTATAGGAAGAACTACGGCCGCAGGATTCCCTATGACTGGCATCGCTACTATTCCGCCCATTCGGGCGTTTTTTGTGCCCAGTATATCCCTGAATGCATTTTCAACACCTATTTCGAGCGCTTCATGAATCCGGAAGACTCCTACAATGAGGTGCTTGCGGACAAGAATTTCCTGCCCTACGTGGCGCAGGCGGCAGGAGTAGCGATGCCGAAGACGGTGCTCTCGTACTCGAAGGGGCTCTACAGGGACGGTGAAGGCAGGTTGATGGACCGCGACGACGCGCTGGCGCTGCTCAGACGCAGCGGAAAGCTGTTTTGCAAGCCTTCCCGGGGTTCGTTTGGCGGGAAAAGATGCTTCTGTATGGATTTCGGCGACGCGGAAACGGATCTGGATGCCGTCCTGAAAGGCCTGGGCCTTGAATTCGTGATCCAGGAGGCGGTCCGTTGCGCCCCGTCCATCCAGGCGGTGTACCCGGATGCCGTGAATACCTTCCGTGTGACCACGTACCGCTGGAAAGAAGATTACTATACGATCCCTGCCGTGATGCGCATCGCCCATGGCGGAGCCGTGGTGGACAATGCGAGTTCCGGCGGGATGTTCGTCGCCATCAGCGACGAGGGTGTCCTGCAGGGGGAGGCAATAACGATTGACAATCAGAGGTTTGCCGCGCATCCGGACACGCATGTGGTGTTCGACGGCCATCGGATCGACGGCTTCTCCCTGGTGAAGGAAGCCGCCGTCAGGATGCACGCGATGCTGCCCCCGATGGGTGTGATCGGCTGGGACTTCACCCTCGATGAGACCGGATGGCCGGTACTGATCGAAGCGAACATCATGCGGAATATGTATTATTTCTGCCAGATGTCCCCGGGCGTTCCCGCCTTTGGGGAACGGACCGCAGAAGTGTTGCAGTGGATACGGAAAATGAAGAAACTCCCCTATCACAAGCGGATAGAACACGCTTTCGGGTATTGACAGAACAAAATATAACAATTATAGCATGATCGTTCAGATTGGATTGCTCCTGGTGGGTCTCGCCCTGATCGTATTCGGGGCGGACTGGCTGGTGGACGGCGCGTCCGCCGTGGCCCGCAAGGCCGGCATCAGCGAATTTGTCATCGGACTTACCATCGTGGGCTTCGGGACCAGCTGCCCCGAACTGGTCGTCAGCCTGACCGGCGCCTTCCAGGGCAATGCCGACATCTCCGTCGGCAACGTGGTCGGCTCCAACATTTTCAATACCTTGCTGATCCTCGGCCTGACGGCCGCCATCGCCCCCGTGGCGATGACGCGCGCCAACAGCCGCCGGGACATCCCCATCACGCTGCTGGTGACCTTCCTGTTCGCCGCACTGGCGCTTACCGGGACGCAGATCTCCCGGGTGGAAGGCATCGTCTTCCTGGCGATCTTCGTGACCTACATGGTGTATTGTTTCAAGACGGATACGGGCGTGACGGAGGAGGCGCCGCAGAAAGTCAGGAGCTTGTGGGTCGCCATCCTGCTGGTGCTGGCGGGCCTCGGCGGCCTGATCTTCGGCGGCCAGCTCTTCGTGAACAATGCGACCGCCATCGCGCGGGCGCTCGGCGTGTCGGACAAGTTCATCGCCCTCACGCTGCTGGCGGGCGGCACTTCCCTGCCGGAGCTCGCCACCTGCATCGTGGCCGCCGCCAAGAAGAAGGACCAGCTCGCCCTCGGCAACGTCCTGGGTTCCAATATTTTCAATATCCTTCTGATCCTCGGCGCCTCCGCCACCGTGACCCCGCTGTCCACCGTCGCGATGACGTTGGTGGACCTCGGCGTTCTCCTGCTCAGCATCGTGCTGGTCTGGCTGTGGACCTACACCGGCCACCGCGACCGCGTGGACCGCTGGGAGGCGATCCTGATGCTGATGCTGTTCTTCGGCTATTACACCTGGCTGTTCGTGAAGCTATGAGCCGCTAAAAGTTGAATCCCATCGAAAAGTCCAGTGCGAGGGTACCCGCATTGTTCTTGCGGATATTGTGCGCCGGGACGTATCCCGGCCCCTCCGGATTCGGAAGCATGGGGTGGTCGTACAGGCATTTCAGGCCCAGGCAGAAGTCCAGGTTGCAATCCATGTTGAGCCGGAGGCGATAGCCCAGGCCGGAGGCGAAGAGCCATGCCGGGCGCATCTGCAGCGGCCGGAGATGGAAGGCGGGACCGCCCTGGAGATAGAAGAAACCGCCGTCCTCGTCGACCGGGTCGGGGAACCAGCTGAGGCGGAGCTGGACGGGCAGCAGCCGGTTGCCTTTCCCCATGCCCGCGTATCCCCCATGGATGGCAATGACGAGATACTCGTTCAGCAGGAATCCGATCTGGGCGGAAATGCTGGCATTGGGGTGGAACATGAGCGCCGCGTCCTTGTCATAGATCCGGTATCCTTCTTCGCTGAGAATGTTGTAGTCCCAGATGCGGAGCACGCTCTGGGTATAGCTCCATTCCAGTCCCATGTTGAAGCGGCGGAAGAACCAAGTGTCCGGCAGACGGGCTTCTGACGAGATGCTCGCAACGAAAATCAAGAATATGATTAATAAATGTTTGCGACCCATCATCAGAAGCGATACATAAGGTTAAGCTGCGGCAGGTAAGCCTGGACGATGCCGTTGCGGTAGAACGAGAGGATCATGGCGCCCGTATCCGGGTCCGAGCGGAGATGGAGCCCCGGGGCGGCCGTGATGCTGAAGTCGAGCGTCAGCGGCACCCGGAAGAAATCCAGGCGCAGGCCGAAGTTGCCCGTCAGGGCCGCGACGCCACCCCGCGCGTGCTGCAGTTCGTGGTCGAAGGCACTGAACAAGCCGCGCTCGAAGTCGTGGACATAACCGATCATGCCGCCGGCTCCGGCGTGGAGCTGCAGGAAGAAGTCCTCCCCTTCCCGCTCGAAAAAGACGTAGTCGTGCGAAAAGGACAGGCAGACGCCCGGCTGGCGGGTGCGGCCGGAAAGCACGCCGTAGAAGTCGCTCCAGAGGGTGACGATGTCCGCCTCGTCGCCGTCGTAGTTGTAGAAAGCGACGGTGAGCCCGACGCCCTTGAAGGACTGGTACAGGCCCGCCATGGCCTCCTGCCCCCGCAGGAGCGGACAGAAAAGCGGCAGCAGCAGGGCTGCAAGCAGGAAAAGGCGGACACGCGACATGTTACGAATATAGCCATTTCTTTGATTATTTCCTATGAAAATCGTATCTTCGCAGTACTGTTGCAACTAAAACCTACCGAACATGTCAGTCGAAATCAGACCTGTCAAGACGCGTCGTGAACTCAGGCGATTCGTCAATTTCCCCGAGAAGCTGTACCGAGACAACCCCTATTACATCCCGCCCCTCGTGTTCGACCAGATGGACACGCTGGACCAGGAGAAGGGCGCGGCCCAGGAGTTCTGCGATTCCGCCCTCTACATGGCCTTCAGGGACGGTGAGATGGTCGGCCGCGTCGCCGCCATCGTCAACCGCAAGGCCAACGAACAGTGGAACCACAAGGAAGTCCGTTTCGGCTGGTATGACTTCATCGAGGATCCCGAAGTGGCCAAAGCCTTGATGGACAAGGTGTACGAGTTCGGCCGGGCGCATCAGATGGAGTCCGTCGTGGGCCCGCTCGGCTTCACGGATTTCGATCCGGAAGGGATGCTGGTGGACGGTTTCGACGTGATGAGCACCATGCCCCTGATCTACAATTATCCCTATTACAACGATTACCTGGCCGAAATGGGATTCGAAAAGGAGGTCGACTGGATCGAATACAAGGTCTATATCCCGAAGACGATGCCCGAGCGCTGGCCGCGCCTGGAGAAGATCATCCAGGAGCGGGCCAACGTGCACCTCAAGCCCCTGACGCGCAAGATCATCAGGAAGGAGAACTACGGCGAGAAGATCTTCCGCTGCATCAACGACTGCTACAAGGACCTGTACAATTTCACGGTCCTGCCGGACCACATGGCGAAGAAATACCTGGATTTCTACCTCAGTGTCCTGGACCTGAAGTTCGTGTCCATGGTGGAGAATGAGAAAAACGAGCTGGTGGCCTTCGGCATCACGATGCCTTCCCTGAACCAGGCCCTGCAGAAGTCGCGGGGCCGGCTCTTCCCCTTCGGTTGGTGGTACCTGCTGAAGTCGCTTTACATCAAGCGGGAGCCGGGTGTAGAGCTGTTGCTTGTCGGGGTGCATCCGGACTACCAGAACAGCGGCGTGAATTCGCTCGTGTTCATGGACATGTTCCGCAAATACAATGAAGCGGGGGTCCAATGGGCGGAAACGAACGCCATTCTGGAGTCGAACCTGAAGAATCAGGGGCAATTCCGCGACTTTGAGCACGAATGCAAGAAGCGTCGGCGCTCATATATTAAAAAGCTTGAATATTAGCGAATAAAACAGAAGTGTTTGACACATTAACAAAAATGTTGCCGCCGCTTCCGGAGCGGATGAGACCCAAAACGCTGGCCGATTACGTCGGCCAGCGCCATCTTGTCGGTCCGGGATGCATCCTGCGGAACATGATGGAGTCGGGCGCGCTGTCTTCCTTTATTCTTTGGGGCCCTCCGGGCGTGGGAAAGACCACCCTCGCCCGCATCATCGCCGGGATGCTGGACCGGGAGTTCTTCACCCTGTCCGCCGTGAGCGCCGGGGTCAAGGACGTCCGTGACGTCATCGATTCCGCCAAGTCCAAGTCGCTCTTTTCCGGGGCCGGCGCCCCGATTCTCTTCATCGACGAGATCCACCGTTTCAACAAGGCGCAGCAGGACGCCCTGCTGGGAGCCGTCGAGGCCGGCACGGTCATCCTGATCGGCGCCACGACGGAGAATCCGTCCTTCGAGGTGATCACTCCCCTGCTGTCCCGCTGCCAGGTCTTCGTGCTGAAGACCCTGGAGGTCGAGGACCTGCAGCAGCTGCTGGACCGGGCGCTGCGCGAGGACGAGGTCCTCAAGGAGCGCAACATCGAGGTCCGGGAGACCGCCGCACTGTTCCGCCACAGCAGCGGAGATGCGCGCAAGTTGCTGAATATCCTGGAGATCGTGGTGGATTCGCAGCTCGGCAAGGCGGATCCGATCGTGATTGACAACAAGACGGTCACGGCCTGCCTGCAGGAGAACATGGCCATCTATGACAAGGGCGGCGAGATGCATTACGATATCATTTCCGCCTTTATCAAGAGCGTGCGCGGGTCCGATCCCAATGCCGCCGTGTACTGGATGGCGCGGATGCTGGACGGCGGCGAGGATCCCCTTTTCATCGCCAGGCGGCTCTGCATCCTGGCGGCGGAGGACATTGGCCTGGCGAATCCCAACGCCCTGCTGCTGGCGGACGCCACCTTCCGCATCGTCCATTCCATCGGCATGCCGGAGGCGCGCATCCCGCTCAGCGAATGTGCCGTGTACCTCGCCAGTTCTCCCAAGAGCAATTCCGCCTATCTGGCGATCGACAAGGCGCTTTCCGCCGCCAAGGCCGACCAGACGGCCGCCGTGCCGCTATACCTGCGCAATGCACCCACGAAGCTGATGGAGGACCTGGGCTACGCCGACGGCTACAAATACGCCCACGACTTCCCCGGACACTTCACCGACCTGGAGTTTCTCCCCCCTTCCCTGTCCGGCACCGTCTTCTACGACCCCCAGCCCAACCCGCAGGAGGACCGCCTCAAGTCCTACCTGGAATCCTGCTGGCCCAAATACTACAAGAAATAACTCCACTCCGCGCAGCAGCCCTGTGCCCCCGAAAACGTCCTGCTGCGCAGGACCCCTCCCACTGCCTTCGGCAGCGGGCCCCTCCCTCTTACGATGCCGAGGGTGGCACGGTTTTCTTGGGGCACAGGGCTGCTGCCTGCTTCGTGGATAATCTTTTCTGCGGCAGCCGTTCCTCACGCGCAACCTCCCCTCCGGCAGCCGCGAGATTTTCGTCGGTCAACCCTTCGTCCCGAAACCTCTGCCGTTTTCAGGAGAACCCCCTGAATTAAAGAGGGGCTGTCCAGTTTTCCCTGTGTTATTCTGTCTGAAATCACCATTATCATTTCAAATTATTCCTTACATTTGTCAAAGAATTGAATAATAACACGCGATTATGAAGAGAATCCTTCCTGCCGTCTTGACCATCATGTTGCTGTTTTTTCCTGCATGCAACAAGAAGGTGATTGAGGATCTTCAGTCCCGGCTTGACCGCCTGGAGAAGACAACGATCGTATCGCTCAACAGCCAGATAGCGTCTGTCAAGTCTAGTCTTTCTGTGATGCAGGATACGGAGAAGAAGCTCGGCGACTTGATCAAGGCCCTGGAGGCCAAAGACGCTTCCTTTCAGGAAATCATCGATGCTTTGAAGGCGAAGGATGAACGTTTTTCCGCCGATATCGATGAACTTCTCGCTGCCGTGGAAGCAAATGCTTCCGATTTGAAGCAGTGGATCGAACAGGCTGGAGACTTGCTTTCCCGGCTTGGCGCCATTGAAACACAAGTCTCTGAAATACAGAGTTATATATCTTCTGTCTCGAGCCGGCTTTCCGCGTTGGAAGAGGATACCAGGAAGCTTGGCAAAGCCCTGTCGGACTGTCAGGGACAGATTCGGGATATCCTGGATTCCCTGCGGGCTTTGCAGGGTGACATGGACGATGTCAAAGAGCAGATTCATGCCCTGGTCAATTCCGTCCAGTCCGTGGTTGTGATCCCGGACAGGACAGACGGTTCCGTCGAGTTTGGCAATATCCCGGACAACCGGATCGCTTTTGAGGTATTTCCGCTGAACGCTGCGGAGTTGCTTGCACAATTAGGTGCCTCGGCAGTCTCCCTGGATGCAGTGGAAACAAAATCTGAAGGCGGGAAGAGCGTAAACCTGCCGGTCTCCTCCACCTCCTTTGACGGCCAGCGCTTCGTCGTCACGGCGGATGGCTCTGAACTGCCGAAGGAAGTCAAGAAAGGGGATGTGTCCCTGAACGCCCGCCTGCTTGTATCAGACGGGACAGTCACCAAGTCCTCGGAATATTTCCCACTGTCCATATTCATTGACCCGACCTATGAGACCTTCACCTATGTCGCCGAAGCGGTGGACTTGGGGCTCAGCGTAAAGTGGTCGGCATACAATCTGGGCGCCGATGCGCCGGAAGGGTACGGCGCCGTTTTCGCCTGGGGTGAGACCGAGACGAAG
>Ga0208297_1000233_pt1 | contig 139584 bp, 148 predicted proteins | sample LMS_cellobiose_e_FD_187367 | JGI IMG/M metagenome (GOLD analysis project Ga0208297, IMG submission 187367) | Rumen-fistulated moose microbial communities from Alaska, USA - LMS_cellobiose_enrichment (SPAdes) (version 2) | ecosystem: Host-associated > Mammals > Digestive system > Stomach >...
GGTGCAAATAGTTGGTGCTGATTAGGGCGAGGGTCCACCCGTTCCCATCCCGAACACGGAAGTTAAGCTCGCTTCTGCCCACGATACTTGGCTGGAGACGGCCCGGAAAAATAGGTAGCGCCAACACAGAAGGCCGTAACCGAAAGGTTGCGGCCTTCTGCTATATTATGAAGAATTGACCGTTGTCCACGATACTTGGCTGGAGGTCACCGTCGTGCCAGCCGGTTTTCACTCCCGCAGGTCGTGAAAACCGGGGCACTTCCTCGCCGAAACAGCGCCTTGGTCTGCCGCAGGCAGCGGCGCTCCTTCGGCCAGCCCGGAAAACCAGGCAGCGATAACACCGATGGCTGCACTTGAGTAGCTGTAGCCAATTAAATACGGCCTGGAGGATACGATGATTCAGCTTGTCACAGAGAATACCATTTATCAGGCGGCGGTGATCCATTCTGCTGCGTGGCAGCAGTCTCACAGGGGCTTTTGCACGCCGGAATTTGTAGCGATCCACACCCCGGAACGGCAAATGGAGTACCTCCAGTCCGTGGTGAATCAGGGCGCAAGGCTCTATATGCTGTCCGCAGACGGAACGCCCGTGGGGATCGTTACCGTATTGGATCATTTGATCGAAAACCTCTACGTTCTGCCGGAAGAACAGAATAAGGGATACGGGACACGATTGCTGCGGTTTGCCGTTGAACAATGCGAGGGAAAAGCTGAGCTATGGGTCTTGAACAATAACCTGGGAGCGAGGCGCCTCTATGAGCGAAACGGATTTGCTGAAACAGGGGAAGTTCACCACCTGTCTGATACGCTGTCAGAAATCAAGATGCGCTTGTGCTGATAAAAAGGCCCCGGACGAATCTCGTCCGGGGCCTTTTCATATGTATCATGTTCTATTGAAAGCTGCGAGGATCACGCGTCCTTCTTTTTCAGCGGGAAGGGGATCTGGGCCAGGATGACGGCGATGAGCATCAGGACGCAGCCCAGATACTCCCGGCCGGTCATGTGCTGGTGGAGGATGATAGCGCCGGAGATGACGGCGAACACCGACTCCATGCTCAAAAGCAGGGTGACCACGGTGGGGTTGGAGTCCTTCTGGGCCAGGATCTGGAGGGTATAGGCCACGCCGCTGGAGAAGACACCCACGTACAGGATGGGCAGGGCGCAGGAGAGGATGGCGGACCAGTCGGGGTGCTCAAAGACCAGCATGCCCAGGGTGGACCAGAGGGCGGCCACCAGGAACTGGACGCAGGAGAGCTTCATGCCGTCCACGGTGGCGGTGAAGTGGTCGATGACCAGGATATGGACGGCGAAGAACATGGCGCACAGAAGGATCAGCAGATCGCCCAGGGCCAGCTTGAATTCGCCGGTGATGCACAGCAGGTACAGGGCCACCACGGCCAGGGCCACGCTGATCCAGACGGGAAGGGACACCTTCTTCCTGAGGAACAGGCCGCCGATGGGCACCAAGACGATATAGAGGGCGGTGATGAAGCCGGCCTTGCCGGCGTCGGTGCCGGCGCCCATGCCCGCCTGCTGGAAGTTGGCGGCCACGGCCAGGGCCGTGCCGCAGCAGAGGCCGCCGATCAGAAGTTGTTTGCGGTCGGCCTTCTTCTCCGACTCGGTGCGCTGGGGCTTGCTCCTGGACAGCTTGTCGAAGACAGCGATGATGATCAGCAGGACCACCACGGCCACGTAGGAGCGGACGGCGTTGAAGGTCATGGGCTCGATCACGTCGGCGCACATATCCTGGGCCACGAAGGCCGTGCCCCAGATGAAGGCCGCCAGCAGGGGGAAGACGATCTGCCGGATGGGATTTGTCTTTTTCATAGCTCCTCCTCTTTGTCTCCGTCGGAGGGGTTATCTCCGGGGAGGGGGTTGACGTGCCACTTGAATTTGCTCTCGCTGCCGCTGAGCAGACGTTGGATGTTGCCCCGGTGGCAGTAGATGGCCAGGGCGGAGATCAGGACGCACAGGATGAGATACTTCCCGTTGAGGCCGAACACCAGGGTGGCCATGACGGGGATGCTGGCCGCGGCGGTGACGGAGCCCAGGGAGACGTATCGGGTCAGGAGCCAGAGACCGAAGAACAGGCCCCAGGCCACCAGCGCGATGCGCCAATCCAGAAACCAGACCAGCACGCTGCCGCACAAGATGCCCTTGCCGCCCAGAAAGCCGAAAAACACGGGGAACATATGGCCGATCTCGCAGCCCAGACCGCCCAGCAGGACGCCCAGCGTCCAGTCGTGGAGCAGGTAGTCCAGCATGCAGCCGCCGATCAGCGCGGCCACGACGGTCTTGCCCATGTCGATGGCAATGACCAGCAGCGCGTACTTGGCGCCGTAGGTGCGGTAGAAGTTGGTGAGGCCGGCGTTGCCGCTGCCGTGCTTGCGGACGTCGTCCCGGATGATGAAATGGGAGACCATGACGGAGCCGTTGATGCACCCCAGAAAGTAGGACACCAGCAGCACCACGGCCGCCGCAAAAACGTGGAACATCACTCGTCCTCCTCGCCCTTTTGACGGATGGTCAGGATGATGGGAGTCCCCTCCAGACCGAAGACGCTGCGGATCTGATTTTCCAGATAGCGCTGGTAGGAGAAGTGGAACAGCTTCTTGTCGTTGCAGAATACCACGAAGTGGGGCGGCTTCACGCCCACCTGGGTCATATAGTAGATCTTCAGACGGCGGCCCTTGTCGGTGGGCGGCTGGACACGGGTCTGGGCGTCGGCCAGGACGGAGTTCAGCATGCCGGTGGTGATGCGGGTGGCGGCCTGGTCGTTGACGTAGTTGATGAGCTCAAAGAGGCGGCTGACCCGCTGGCCGGTCACGGCGGAGATGAACACGATGGGGGCGTAGGTCATATAGCTCAGGTCCCGGCGGATATCCTGGCGCATACGGTCCATGGTCTTGTCGTCCTTCTCAATGAGATCCCACTTGTTCACCACGATGATGCACGCCTTGCCGGCCTCGTGGGCCAGGCCCGCCACCTTGGTGTCCTGCTCGGTGACGCCGTCCTGGGCGTCGATCATGATGAGGCAGACATCGCTGCGCTCGATGGCCATGGTGGCCCGGAGGACGCTGTACTTCTCGATGTTGTCGTCCACCCGGGACTTCTTCCGCATGCCGGCGGTGTCGATGAAGTTGTACTTGCCCTGGGCGTTCTCGAAATAGCTGTCGATGGCGTCCCGGGTGGTGCCGGCCACGCTGCTGACAATGACCCGCTCCTCGCCCAGGATCTTGTTGGTGAGGCTGGATTTGCCCACGTTGGGCTTGCCGATGATGGCCACCTGGATCACGTCGGACTCGTCCTCGTCCTCCTCCTGGGGCGGGAAGTACTTGACGCACTCGTCCAGCAGATCGCCGGTGCCGTGGCCGTGGACGGCGGAGACGGCGATGGGATCGCCCAGGCCCAGGTTGTAGAACTCGTAGAAATCCGGGTCGGTGGCGCCGGTGGAGTCCATCTTGTTGACGGCCAGGACGATGGGCTTCCCGGACCGCTGGAGCATGTTGGCCACCTCCTGGTCGGAGGCGGTCATGCCGCTCTTGATGTCCACCACGAAGATGATGACCGTGGCGTTGTCGATGGCGATCTGGGCCTGGTCCCGCATGAAGGAGAGGATCTGACTGTCGGTGCTGGGCTCGATGCCGCCGGTATCCACCAGGGTGAATTTGCGGCCCACCCACTCGCACTCGCCGTAGATCCGGTCACGGGTGACGCCGGGGGTGTCCTCCACAATGGACAGACGCTGGCCGATCAATTTATTGAAGAGCATGGACTTGCCCACGTTGGGGCGGCCCACGATGGCAACAACGGGTTTGGACATGGGTTCACTTCCTTATCTGACAGAGGGGTTGTAGCGGTGATATTCTTCGCCGTCCTCGGCGGGTCGGGATACCCTGCGCTGGCCGTCCAGGCCGAAGATGGCGTCGCAGAGCTGGAAGCCGTCCTGGGCCACGAAGGTCAGGGGGACGCCCAGCTCGCGCTCCACCCGGTCGATGGTCACGTCGTCCAGGAACACGTTCTCATGGTAGCGGAGCATATTGTCCGGCAGCAGCAGGCGCCGCCCCAGGTCCCGGCCCTTCAGCTGATCGATCAGATCCCGGCCGGTGATGAGGCCGGACACCACGATCTGCTGCCCGAAGAAGCGGTTGACGATGGGGATCACCTGCCCCTTGAGGCCGGGACATTTGGCCATGGCGTCGGCGACCAGGGTTTTGAGCATAGGCGCGGCGTCCAGGCCGGTGGCGATGGTGAAAGGGGAGGCGGTGTCGTTTTCATCCACCATGCGGAGGGCGCCGTGGAACTCCGTCTCCAGCAGGCGCAGCATGCCCACGCCGTTTTCCAGTTGGTTGTAGCTCTCGTAATACGCGTCCTCCGGCAGCTCCCGCCCGGCCAGGAGATAGAACTCGTCGGAGCACCAGAAAAGGGTGGTGCCCAGCTTCTCCCGGCAGGTCCGGCCGAAGGATTCCGCCAGGTCGATGACGGCAGCGGCGGTGTCAGCGGTGTACTGCTCCAGGGGATAGAGGCCCCGGCGGTACCGGGTCAGGCCCACCGGCACGATGGCCACACTGGTGACGCCGGGGTGCATGGCGGCCAGATCCTCCATGGTGCGCCGCAGCTCCGGCCCGTCGTTGATGCCGGGGCAGGCCACGATCTGGCAGTTCATGCGGATGCCGTTCTGGGCCAGGCGGCGCATGACGGCCACGGAGTCACCGGCCCGGGGATTGCCCAGCATCATGGCCCGCAGTTCGGGATTCGTGGTGTGGACGGAGACGTTGATGGGGGAGATACGCAGGTCGATGATCCGCTGGATGCTCCGCTCCGACATGTTGGTGAGGGTGATGTAGTTGCCCATGAGGAAGGACAGGCGGGCGTCGTCGTCCTTGAAATAGAGGGTTTCCCGCAGGCCCGGGGGCATCTGGTCCACAAAGCAGAAGATGCAGTTGTTGGCACAGGAGCGGGCCCGGTCCATGAGATAGGTCTCAAAGTTCAGCCCCAGATCCTGCCCCTCGTCCTTGCGGATCCGGACGGTATGAGTGGCGCCGTCCGGGCGTCGCAGCTCCAGCCGGACCAGGGGATCGTAGCCGTAGAAGCGGTAATCCAGCACGTCCACCACCCGGTGGCCGTTGATGGCCAGCAGCTGCTCGCCGGGCACGATATGCGCTTTTTCGGCGGGACTGCGCGGGTCCACGGATGTGATGACGGTACTCATTTTTCTGGCGACCTCTCTCGGCACAAATGACAACACAAAATCAATTTATTATATCGAAAATAAGCAGGCTTTGCAAGGCCCGCCGGGGCAGGCGCACAAAAAAGTAAGGAGGGAAGACGGATCTTCCCTCCTAACAAGGACACACGGATCGATTACTTGCCTGCGGCCACGGATTTGATGACCTTGACCTCGCGGCCGTTATAGGTACCGCACTCCGGGCACATTCTGTGAGGCAGATGCAGCGCACCACACTTGGGGCATGCCACCAGACCGGGAGTCGCCAGCTTCCACACGGAGCTGCGTCTCTTATTGCGTCTTTGTTTGGATACTTTTCCCTTAGGGACTGCCATGTTGACACCTCCTTGGTCAAAACTGCCGGAGCAGTAATTTATTGGTGGAGCTCACTCGTCCTCCAGCAGCTTGGCCAGAGCGGCCAGCCGGGGGTCCACCTGCTTTTTGCAGCGGCACCTTTCGCGGTTGAGATTCACGCCGCAGCCGCCGCACAGGCCCCGACAATCGGGTGAGCACAGGGTCTTCGTGTCCATGGCGAGAATAAACGCCGTCCGGGCCAGGTCGGCCAGATCCACCTCGCCGTTTTCCGGTACCACGATATCGTCGCTATCCTCCAACTGCTTCTCCTCGGCGATCACGCACGAGTAGGGAACGGTCTTCGGCTCGTCGAATTCCTCCAGGCACCGGTCACAGACGGAGCGGAGCGTCGTCGCGGCCTGCAGGGAACAAGCCAGCACGCCGGCCTCGTTCTGCATCCGGCCTTCCACAATGACCGGGCGGGAAACGGGGTAAGAGCCGCCGAATTCCAGGTCGCTGAGATCCAGCTCAAACCGGAAATTCTGGTGTGCTCCGGGGGTATGCAGCAGCTTGTTTACGTTCAGACGCATAGTACACCTCGCAATGACACGACTGATATTATAGAGGATAGGAAATCGGTTGTCAAACATTTTCTCACAAATATTTTGACATTTTTCAAAAAACAGATAGAATAGTGACAGAGAAAACGGGAGAGGAGGATGACCGTGCGGGAGATCACCGTGGGGAAGAATGACGCCGGTCAGCGGCTGGACCGCTTTGTGGGGAAATCCCTGCCACTGCTGCCCAGCGCCCTGCTGCAAAAGTACATCCGCCTCAAGCGCATCAAGTGCAACGGCCAGCGGTGCGCCCGGGATCAGCGGCTGCAGGAGGGGGACGTGCTGCAGCTCTACATCAACGACGAGTTCTTCGACCAGCTACGGGAGGACAACCTGTTCCTAACGCTGTTCAGACCCACGCTGGACATCGTCTACGAGGACGAGAATATCATGCTGCTGAACAAGCGGCCGGGACTGGTGGTCCACGCCGACGAGACGGAGAAGGTCAATACCCTTATCAACCACATCCAGGCCTATCTCTACCAGAAGCGGGAGTGGAATCCCAAGTGGGAGAACGCCTTCACCCCGGCCCTGTGCAACCGGATCGACCGGAACACCGGCGGCCTGGTCATCGCCGCCAAAAACGCCGAGACACTGCGGATCATCAACGAGAAGATCCGGGCTCGGGAGATCGGAAAGCGGTATCTCTGTATCACGGTGGGCCGGCCGGCGCCGCCGGAGGGGAAGATCGAGTGTTTCCTGTTGAAGAATGAAAAGAAGAAGACGGTGGCGGTCTACCACCGGCCCGTTTCCGGCGCCAAGACGGCGGTGACACGGTACCGGACGCTGGAGACCAGAGGAGAGCTCAGTCTCGTGGAGGCGGAGCTGGAGACGGGGCGGACCCACCAGATCCGGGCCTCCTTCGCCGATCTGGGCTGCCCGCTGCTGGGGGACGGAAAGTACGGCCGGGGCGACGTGAACCGGCGCTACGGCGAGACGCGGCAGGCCCTGTACGCCTACCGGCTGACCTTCGATTTCCCCACCGACGCGGGACTTCTCAACTATCTGAAGGGCAGGAGCTTCACGGTGGAGGACGTGCCGTTCCGGGAAAAATACTTCGGAAACTGAACAGACGGAAGCCAGCGGCGGTTTTCTGCGAAAAAGTGCGGAAAACCGCCGCTTTTTCCGGAAAATACCGGGCGTATTTTTGCCGCATCCATTGACATTTCTTCACTTTTTTTGTATAGTTATCCTGCCAAATTTCAAAGAAAAGACCAAGGCCCGCTCCGGGGCTCCCATGTTCGACAGAGAGAAGAGGCGAATAACAAAAAGAACGGGGGAGGATAAATGTCCAAAGAGCTGATTCGTCTGCACGATCTGTGCATGGCGTATGACGACGAGCTGGTTCTCGATCACATCAATCTCTACATCAACGATTCTGAATTCCTCACACTTCTGGGTCCCAGCGGCTGCGGCAAGACCACGACGCTGAGGATCATTGGCGGTTTCACGACGCCCACGTCGGGAGACGTCACCTTTGACGGTGTGAGGATTAATGATGTCCCGCCTCATAAGCGGCAGATCAACACGGTGTTCCAGAAGTATGCGCTGTTTCCCCATCTGGACGTGTTTGAAAACGTCGCCTTCGGCCTGCGCATCGCCAAGGTACCCGCCAAGGAGATTGAGGAGCGGGTCATGGAGATGCTGGAGGTCGTCAGTCTGAAGGGCTTTGAGCGCCGCCGGGTGGATCAGCTCTCCGGCGGTCAGCAGCAGCGGGTGGCCATCGCCCGGGCTCTGGTGAACCGGCCCAAGGTCCTGCTGCTGGACGAGCCGCTGGGCGCTCTGGACCTGCGTCTGCGGAAGGATATGCAGATCGAGCTGAAGCGTATCCAGCAGCAGATGGGCATCACGTTTATATATGTTACCCACGATCAGGAGGAGGCCCTGACCATGTCCGATACCGTGGTGGTGATGGACAAGGGCCGCATCCAGCAGATCGGCACGCCGGAGGATATCTACAACGAGCCCAAGAACGCCTTCGTGGCGGACTTCATCGGCGAGTCCAATATCCTAAACGGCACCATGGTCCGGGACGGCGTGGTGCGTATGTACCGCAAGGAATTCCCCTGCGTGGACAGAGGCTTCGCTCCCAACGAGCCGGTGGACGTGGTCATCCGGCCCGAGGATATCGACATCGTGCCGGTGGAGCAGGGCCAGCTGGTGGGAACCGTCACCAACGTCACCTTCAAGGGCATGCAGTACGACATCATCGTGGATCTGGGCGGCTTCAAGTGGCTGATCCAGACCACCGATCACTCCCCGGAGGGGACGCAGGTGGGGGTGAAGATCGACCCCGACGGCTTCCACATCATGAAGAAGAGCGAATACTCCGGACTGTTCGGCGACTACTCCTCCTATTCCGAGGAGTACGAGGAGCTGGCTGACGTCAGCGCGCTGGAAGAGGAGGAGAGCGGGGATGAAGAATAAGCTCTCCCGGTTCGCCGTTCCCTACGAGATCTGGATGGCGATCTTCGTGGTGGCGCCCATCGTCATCATGGTGGTCTATGCCTTCACCTCTCAAAACGGCGGCTTTACCCTTGAGAACTTCATCAAGATGGGCGGATACACCGAGGTGTTTCTCCGCTCCTTCAAGATGGCGCTGGTCGCCACGGCGGTCTGCCTGCTGATCGGCTATCCGGTGTCCTATTACATGAGCCGGGAGGGCAAGGGCTTTCAGCGGATCGCCATGGTGCTGATCATGCTGCCCATGTGGATGAACTTCCTGCTGCGGACCTACAGCTGGATCACCATTCTGGACAACAACGGCCTGCTGAACCAGCTGTTCCAGAGGATCGGGCTCATCACCCTGTATAACAACATCACCGGCAGGGAGCTCACCTTTTTCCCCATGCTGAATACCCAGGGGGCCGTTGTGCTGGGCATGGTCTACAACTACCTGCCCTTCATGATCCTGCCCATCTATTCGGTCATCATCAAGCTGGATCACTCGCTGCTGGAGGCCGCCCGGGACCTGGGCGCCAACTCCGCCACCGTGTTCCGGAAGGTGATCCTTCCCTTGAGCCTGCCGGGCGTGCTGTCCGGCATCACCATGGTGTTCGTGCCCTCCGTGTCCACCTTTGCCATCTCCCAGATGCTGGGCGGCGGCACGGAGCTGCTGCTGGGCGACCTGATCGAGCGGCAGTTCCTGGGCGGCGCGTACAACCCCCAGCTGGGCGCGGCCATCTCCCTGGTGATGATGGTGATCGTGGTGGTATGCATGCTCGTGATGAATCGCTTCGGTGAGGGCGAGGAACAGGCGGTGATGCTATGAGAGCGAAAGTGGAAAACCGCCTGGGCGACCGCATCCTGATGGGGCTGGTGTTCCTGTTCCTGTACGCCCCCATTTTTATCCTCATTATTTTCTCCTTTAACGCCGGGGCCTCCAGCTCCGTGTGGAAGGGCTTCTCCCTGCACTGGTATGAGGAGCTGATCCACAACCGGCTGATCCTCAGCAGCGTCTACACCACGCTGCTGGTGTCCCTGCTGGCTACGGTGATCGCCACCGTCGCCGGCACCTTCGCCGCCATCGGCTTTTACAGCATGCGCCGCCAGCGCCGCGACGCCCTGATGGCCGTGAACAACATCCCCATGATGAACGCGGATATCGTCACGGGCGTCAGCCTGTGCCTGCTGTTCGTGGTGTTCTTCAACTGCTGGGGCGCCTTTGCCGGGTGGATCAACTCCATCCAGAGCGCGGTGACCCTGCCCACCAAGCTGAGCCTGGGCTTCGGCACCATGCTGATCGCCCACGTCTGCTTCAACATTCCCTACGTCATTCTGGCGGTGGGACCCAAGCTGCGGCAGATGGACCGGAACCTGATCGACGCGGCCCAGGATCTGGGCTGCACCTGGATGCAGGCCTTCTGGAAGGTGGTCATCCCGGAGATCAAGCCCGGTATCATATCCGGCGCGCTGACGGCCTTTACCATGTCGGTGGATGACTTCATTATCAGCTACTTCACCGCCGGCTCCAGCACCTCCACGCTGGCCATGACCATCTACGGCATGACCAAGAAGCGCGTCAGCCCTCAGATCAACGCCGTGTCCACGGTGCTCTTCACCACGGTGCTGATCCTGCTGGTCATCATCAACGTGCGGGAAGCCAATATGCAAAAGCGCGTGGACCGCAGCACCAAGCAGGCGGTGGTCCGGCAGCCCAGCCGCGGTATGCGCATCCTGGGCCGCGTCGCCGCCGGTGTGCTGGCCCTGGCTCTGCTGGCCACGCTGATCGTCACCGGACGGGCCGCCAACGCGCGTCCCGTGGTGAACGTATGCTCCTGGGGTGAGTATATCGACGAGGATCTCATCACTGAGTTCGAGGAGACCACCGGTATCGCCGTCAACTATCAGACGGTGGAGAGCAACGAGGCCCTCTATTCTCTCATCGAGATGGGCGGGGCAGACTTCGACGTGATCGTGCCCTCCGACTATATGATCGCCCGCCTCATCGAGGAGGGCATGCTGGCGGAGCTGGACTACGGCAACATCCCCAACTACGAGCTGATCGGCGAGCAGTTCAAGGGCCTCAGCTACGACCCGGAGAATAAGTACACCGTGCCCTATACCTGGGGCACCCTGGGCATCATCTACAACACCGCCATGGTGGACGAGGAAATCACCAGCTGGGACGCCATGTTCGATCCCAAATATGCCGGCCAGGTGCTGATGATCAACAACTCCCGGGATGCCCTGGCCGCGGCTCTGCTGGATCTGGGTTACGATCTGAATACCACCGATCCCGAGGAGCTCCGGGCCGCCTTCCAGCGGCTGAAGGAGGCCAAGGACGCCGGGGTGTATCAGGCGTTCGTCATGGACCAGGTCTTCCAGAAGATGGAGGGCGGAAACGCCGCCATCGCCATGTACTATGCCGGCGACTATCTGACCATGCTGGACAACAACGAGGATCTGGCGTTTGTCATCCCCGACGAGGGCAGCAACTGGTTCGTGGACGCCATGTGTGTGCTCAAGAGCGGTCAGCACAAGCGTGAGGCGGAGGAGTGGATCAACTTCATCGCCTCCACCGAGGCCAACCTGGCCAACATGGATTACATCTGGTACGGTTCCCCCAACGTGGAAGCGCTGGAGCAGTATCCGGCCTATTACGAGGAGCTCTATGAGGAGGAGCTGGACCCCGAGCTGTTCGAGATCATGGCGCCTCCCGCGGAGACTCTGGATCGGTGCATCATGTACACCGATCTGCCCCAGAATGTACTGGCCCTGTACAACGATCTGTGGAACCAGCTGGGCGTCTGACCCGGCTTGACGAAAGGACCGCTCTCCGCCGGGAGAGCGGTCCTTTCGCTTTGCGGGCGGATATTTCCCGGGGAAAATCGTAAGATTGTTATTCCGGGATAAGTTTCCATGTGGTATAATACAACAAAAACGAGAGGAGGACGCCGGATGTTTATTCGCAACGGAATCCGTTCCAATCTCCGGGCACGGGGCAGAACGGCCTTGTTTTCCTGCCTGATCCTGTTTTTGACCCTCGTGATGATCCTTGCCCTCGGCGTCCGCCTTTACTGCGCCGGAGCCCTGGAGGAATGTGAGAGGCTCTACCGGTCCATCGCCGTTGTGGAATACATGGGCGCGGAATACCCGGACGAGAGCGAGCCGGACGATTTTGCCCGGGCAGCGGCCGCCGTTATCGACGACGAGGCCGTCTCCGCTGTGGACGGCGTGCGGTATTGGGGCCGGGATGACAGAAGCCTCTCCTACGTGGAGGGCTATACCCGAAGCGGCAACGATATGCCCTATCGGAATCGGGGCGTGCTGGTGGTATGGGATCTGTCGCCGGTTTACAAGAAGATCTACCGGCCTGTCGGATCCGAGGATCCGGATTTCGACGTGTCCGGTGAGGAACCCTATGAGTACGAGGAGATCACAACCGATGATGTGGATTACTACACCGGCCTTTTGAGCCGCAGCCTCTATTCCTACGACGGCAAACAGGAGGTCTTCGTGAACGTGGTTCCGGAGGGCCGGGCGTTCCAGCCGGAGCCTCGAAAAGCCTACGTGATCCACGGCTCCTTCCTTGAGGCCCGGGTCGGCGGACCGCTGAACGGAATGCGGAGCTTCACGCTCCACGGCTTTGACGAGTCCGACGCGGTCCCCTGGGAGGAGTACGGCGGGAGCGAATCGATCTCCGCGGTTTTCACGGAGGCTGCCGAGCGTTACCGCATCATCAACAATTACGTGGAGACGGTAACGGCCCCCGATCTGGAGGATCTGCGGGTCTTTCAGCAGGGCACTCTGTACCTGGAGGAGGGGCGGATGCCGGAGCCGGGGGAGGAGGACGCCTGCGTCGTCAGCGGCGACATGGCACAGAGCATGGGACTCGTGCCGGGGGATACGATCAGGGCTACCGCCTTTTCCTCCCGGGAGGACAACCGTTATGATATGACGCTGACGGACCGGCATGAAACGCTGCGGGTGGTGGGCGTCACCAACACTCTGGACGAGTATCAAGGCTATCTGTGGCGTCGAGGACCGTATCGCGAAGAGACGGCCCTGTACGGCTATACCCTGGGAACGATGTCGCTGGAGAACGGAAAGGCCGCCGAGGCGGCAGAGGCCGTTGCGGCGCTGATGCCGGACAACGTCCGTGTCACGCTGCTGGACCAGGGGTACACCGACGCGGTGGAGCCCTTTCGATCCATGGAGAGCACCGCGTCCAACGTGCTGTTGGCCTGCGGAGCAGGCGTCGTGGCCGTGCTGCTGCTGTTTGCGTTCCTGTTTGTGGGGCGGCAGAATGAGACAGTGCAGACCCTGGTGGCGCTGGGAACGCCCCGGAGGGGGATCGTTCTGTGGCTGCTCTCCGGCGCCGTTCTGATCGCCGGTCTCTCTGCCCTGGCGGGCGGCGCCTTGGGCGGAGCCAGCCTGCCGCTGGTGTTCCGGTTGATCCGCACCCTGGCGGAAAGAATGCGGGGCGAGCGGCTCATGTTCAGCGAGATGCTCCTGGGCAGCATCAAGGAGCCGGAGCTCCAGGTCTCCGTACCCCCGTGGCCTATCCTGAGGCTGATCCTGGGGATCATAGCGGTGGCGGTTCTGTTTTGCCTGCTCTTTTTACGGACGGCGTACCGGGGCGGTACGCTGCGCCGGGGAAAGAGCCGCGTCCGCGTGCCGAAGGGCAAGACGTCCCTCGCGGGACGGGGCAGCCTGCGCTTTGCGCTGCTGTCCATTCGCAGAGGCGGCCTGCGCTCCCTTGTGGTCCCGGTGGTATCCGCGGCACTGGCGGTGCTGATGATCGTCCTGTGCGGGATCTATCAGGGCTGGCAGAACGACCTGCGCGCCGCCGTGGAGAGCGCCTCTCTGGGGGGACAGGTCACCAGCACCGACGGGGAGCTGTTTTCCGGATTGACGGTGCAACTGTCCACCGTGCAGCAGCTGCTGCAGCTGGACGACGTGGAGAGCGTCTACGTGTCCCAGCGATGGCATTACTGGCTCACCAGCGAAATGCCCAGCTTCGGCGGCGGCGCCTTCGGTCAGGAGCACCGGGCCGACTGGATCGCCAGACAGCCGGAGATCGTGGCGGTGAACAGCCTCAAGGGCGCAAAGGAATTCTACTTTACAGACCCGTCTGTAACTTGGCTTGACGGCTGGGACGAAAGCTGTATGGCGGGGAAGGACGAGGCGTTTGGGACGGTCGATATCGAAGGAATACCGGGAGTAATACCGGAGGGAATATCAGGTGAAATACCCTTTACGATTACCGTTTTTCCGGCGGTGGTCAGCGACCGTTTTCTGGAGGATCACGGCTGGGAGCTCGGGACGAATTTCGGCTGTGAATTTCAGAATGAGTATTGGAACGACTGGATCAACCTGCAGGTGGTGGGCGTCTATAAGCAGACCGGCAACAGAGCTCACATCTATGTGCCGCTGTCGTTCTACATCGACCCGGATATCATCACAGGCGAGAGGGTAATCGCGGAGCCGGAGGGCTTGCGATTGTCCTGGACGGCGGAGGATTATGAGAATGCACGGCTGCTTGCCTCCACCTTTTCCACCTGCCGCTTTACGCTGGAGTCCGCCTCGCATCTGGACAATACCCGCCGGACGCTGGCAGAGGCCGGCTTCGGCTGGCCCGGCCATATGGGCGCCGCCCGGACCACCGTCATCCTGCGGGACGCCTCACTGGTGAAGCTGACGGAGAATCTGGGACGTTATATGGCCATGGGGCGGGTCATGCTGGGGATGATCCTGCTGATTGTGGCCCTGCTGGGCTTCATCATCTCCTGGTTGATGGTCAACGGACGGAAGGGGGAGTTCGCTATCATGCGGGGCTTCGGCGCCAGAAAGGAACGGGTGTTCCTGTCGTTCTTTCTGGAGCAGGCGGCGCTGTGCCTGTGCGGCTGCTTGATCGGATGCCTTTCCCTTATCTGGCTGGGATCCGGCGGCGCGATCCAGTGGATCGCCCTGGCGGCGTATCTCCTGTGCTATCTGGCCGGCTGCGCCGTTTCGGTCAAGAAGATCGGCAAGATGAACCTGATGGAATTGCTCGCTACGCGGGAGTAAAGGAGGCGGACGCATGTTTGAACTGCGTGATGTGAAATACGTGTATCAGAGCCAGTATCAGCGGGTCGAGGCGCTCAAGGGCATCTCCTGCACCTTTGAGGAGGGACAGGTCTACGCGATCATGGGCAGCTCCGGCAGCGGCAAGACCACGCTGCTGTCCCTCATGGCGGGCATGGACGTGCCCACGGAGGGCAGCGTGATCTATGACGGTATCTCCACCAACGACATCGAGCTGGAGAGCTACCGCCGGGAACGGGTGGCCGTCATCTACCAGGATTTCCGGCTCTTCCCGCTCTTGACGGTGGCGGAGAACGTCATGTACCCCATGGAGCTGCGGAAAATGCGCCCGGCCCAGGCCCGGAAGCGGGCAGTGGAGCTGATCGAGCGGGTGGGCCTGCCGGATACGGTGTTGGATCGCTTCCCGGCCATGCTGTCCGGCGGCGAGCAGCAGCGGGTGGCCATCGCCCGGGCTCTGGGCATGGACACCAAGCTGCTGCTGGCGGACGAGCCCACCGGCAATCTGGACAGCGCCAACAGCGACAACATCTTCGACATTCTGTCCCGGCTGGCTCACGACGACGGCTACTGCGTGGTGATCGTTACCCACGATCAGACCCTGGGGGAGAAGGCCGACAGAGTCCTGCGTCTCAACGACGGGCTCCTGGCGGAGTGACCAACAAGCGGAAAGGACCGCCCGGCCCGGGCGGTCCTTTCTTGCGGCAAAAAGCGGATATATCGGCGGAAAGTGGGGCAACAGCCTTGCCGTGCGGGGGAAACATTGGTATAATACACGTAGATTGAAACGGCGGGAGGGGAGAAGGATGCGCGTGCTGGCGACGATCGCTTTCTCCTTTGCCGCCGCCGTTTTTGCCGCAGTGCTGCTGCCCTGGTCCGGATGGACGCTCTGGGCGGCGGCTGCTTTGGCGATATGCGCGATCTGCGCCATCATTGCAAAAAAGCGCTATCCCTTTTGCAAAAGAGCCGCCATGATCTGCGCCGCCATGGCGATTGGATTTCTCTATTTTACGCTGTACACCGGCCTGGTGTGCGCTCCGGCGCTGGAGCGGTGCGGAGAGGAGCCACAGGAGTTTACCGCCACCGTGGCGGATGATCCGCTGCCCGCCGCATACGGCGCCCGGGTGACGGTCCGGCTGAGTCCCGGGGTCAAGGGCGTGCTGTACGGCGACGAATCCCTGCTGGAGCTGGTGCCGGGCCAGCGGCTCTCCGGCATGGCGCGCTGGCAGGACGCGTCGAGGATCCATGAGACCAGCATCACCACCTTTACGGCCCGGGGCGTATTCGTGCTCCTCTATCAAAAGGGAGAGCTGACAGTGGAGCCGGGGCAGGAGGGAAGCGTTCTCTACTGGCCCCAGCGGGCGGCCCGGGCCGTGAAGGAGATGATCGGCCGCATCTGGGACGACCCCACCACGGCCGCCTTCATGCGGGCGGAATTGACCGGTGACCGCAGCGGTATTTCAGAGGAGGATCAGGCCGCTGTAAGTCAGGTGGGCCTGGCTCATCTCTTCGCCGTATCCGGACTCCACTGTGCCTTTCTGGTGACGCTGACGGGCCTGCTGATTCCTGTGGGGAGCCGACGTCTCTACAGCGCTCTGACCATCGCGGTGCTGCTGTTCTACATGGTCATGGTGGGGCTGACACCCTCGGTGGTGCGGGCGTGTATCATGCAGATCTTCGTGCTGGTCGCGCCCCTTTTTCGCCGGGACAGCGATCCCCTGACGGCCCTGGCGGCGGCGCTGTGGGTTCTGCTGCTGGTGAATCCCTACGCCGCCGGCGGCATCAGCCTGCAGATGAGCTTTGCCGCCACACTGGGATTGATCCTGCTGTCGGGAAAGATCTATTCCTTCCTGACAAGGTGGTACAGGGGGAAGAACCGGCGCGTCAAACGAGCCCTCACCTTTACGGCCGCCAATGTGTCCGCCTGCCTGGCGGCGCTGGTGTTCACCGCTCCGCTGACGGCGGTCTATTTCAACATCTTCACGCTGATTGCGCCGCTGAGCAACCTGCTGGCCACGCCGGTGGCAAGCTGGAACTTCATGGCGGGCTTTCTCACGGTGCTGCTGGGCTTTATCTGGCTGCCGGCGGCCCAGATCGCCGGGTGGCTGTGCTGGCTCATGGTTCACTACGTGCTGTTCCTCTCCCGGGCGCTGATGCGATTGCCGGGACATGCCCTGTATTTCTCCAACCGGTATCTGAAATACTGGCTGGCCTACGCGTACGCGCTCCTGGGCATCTGCTGTCTGACCAGGGGAAGCCGGCGGCGGTACGTGTTGGCTGCCGTTTTGGCCGCCGCCATGCTGGCGCTGACGGTGGGGCTGAACACACGGGAGTATCATTACGGCGCCATGAATGCCATCGTGGTCAACGTGGGGCAGGGGGAGTGCGTTCTGCTCTACTCCGGCGACGAGACGGTGATGGTGGATTGCGGCAGCGGCAACAGCTACATCCAGGCGGGCGGCCGGGCCGCCGATCAGCTGGGCAGCATCGGAATCCACAGGCTGTCGGCGGTGGTGCTGACCCACTACCACGCCGACCACACCAGCGGCATGTATGAGCTGCTGGCCAGGGTGCCGGTGGGACAGCTGTGGCTGCCGGATATTGAGGACGAGTTCGGCGTCCGGGACCGGCTATTGGAGCTGGCGGAGCGGTACGATATCCGGGTGGTGTTTATCCGCACTGTGCAGACACTGCCCATGGGAGAAGCGGCGCTGACGGTCTATCCGCCCATCGGCGCAGGGGATATGAACGAACAAGGACTGACAATTCTGTGCTCCGCCGGGGACTTTGATCTGCTGATTACCGGCGATATGGCCGGATCCACGGAGAAAAAGCTCATCGAAAAATGGCGTCTGCCGGATGTGGAGGTGCTGGTGGTGAGCCACCACGGCTCCAAATACAGCTCCAGCATGGAGTTTCTGGAGGAGATCCGGCCGGAGGAGGCCATCATCTCCGTGGGAGACAACAGCTACGGCCATCCCACGCTGGAGGCCATGGGCCGGCTCCGGGCCGCCGGTGCGGAGATCTATCGGACGGACGAGCAGGGGAATATTCTGGTGACGGTATACGGAGGGAAAGACTGATGGCGACAAAAGAACCCGCCAGCAAAAACGGACTGGACCGGCTACGTGCCGCACTCAAGAGCGGCGAGCCGGACGGCGTCTATATCTTTTACGGCGAGGAGACCTATCTGCGGCAGTATTATCTGGAGCAGTTGAAGGCCCTGCTGGTGCCCGCCGGCTTTGAGGAATTCAACTATCACCGCCTGGGTGGCAAGGGCCTGACCATGCAGGAGCTGACGGAGACCGTGGAGGCCATGCCCATGATGGCCCAGCACACCCTGGTCACCGTCACGGATCTGGATCTCTTCAAGCTGGACGAGGGGAGTCGTGGGCAGCTGGTGGAGCTGCTGAGGGACTTCCCGGATTACTGCACGCTGGTATTCATCTATGACCTGATCCCCTACAGGCGGGACGGCAAGATGAAGAAGCTCACCGCCGCCCTGGACGAGAGAGCGGTGGAGGTGGAATTCCAGCAGCAGGAGCGGGAGCAGCTGCTGCGGTGGCTGAAGCGGCGCTTTGCCGCCCTGGGCCACGACATCGACAGCGCCGCGGCGGACCATCTCCTGTTCACCTGCGGCACGCTGATGACGGAGCTGGTGCCGGAGATCGAGAAGATCGGCGCCTATGCCAAGGGTCAGAGCATCACGGTCGAGGATATCAACGCCGTGGCGGACCCGGTGCTGGACGCCCGAATCTTCGATATGACCAACCGAATCACGGCGGGGAAGTACGATGAGGCGGCCCAGGTCCTCAGCGAGCTGCTGCGGATGCAGACGGAGCCCATCGCTATCCTGGCAGCCATCGGCAAGGAGCTGCGGCGGCTCTACACCGCCCGGGTGGCCCTGGACGGCGGCAAGGACCGGTTCTGGCTCAAGCAGCTCTGGGGCATGAGCTCCGACTATCCCGCCAAGCTGCTGCTGCAGGCGGCACGGCGGGTGGACCGGGCCTGGTGCCGCCGGGCGGTGAAGCAGTGTCAGGTGTTGGACCGGCGGATGAAGAGCGAGCGGAACATGGACAGCGAGGCGGAGCTGAAGCTGTTCTTGATGGAGCTGTCGGAGAGATGAGGAAGCCGAAAATTCGAGAGGCCATCGTTGTGGAGGGCCGTTACGACCAAAACACCCTGGCACAAGTGGTAGACGCCGCGATCCTCACCACCGGGGGCTTCGCCGTGTTCAACGACGCCGAGAAGCTGGCCTTTCTCCGCCGCCTGGCGGAGAAACGGGGCCTCATCCTGCTGACGGACAGCGACGGCGCGGGCTTCGTGATCCGCAATTACCTGAAGGGGGTTATCCCCAAGGAGCAGCTCAAGCAGGCCTATATCCCCGATATGCCTGGAAAAGAGCGCCGGAAGGAAAAGCCCGGCCAGGAGGGCAAGCTGGGGGTAGAGGGGATGTCCCCGGAGGTGCTGCTGGAGGCCCTGCGGCGCTGCGGTGCCACCTTTGAGGGGGAGGACGGCGTCGTACCGGGCGCCGCCATCACCAAGGCGGAGCTTCTGGAGCGGGGCCTCATCGGCCCACACAGCACGGAGAAGCGGCGGGAACTGCTGAAACGGCTGGATCTGCCGGAGCGTCTGACGCCCAATGCCATGCTGGAGGCCCTGAACCTGCTGCTGAGTCGGGCAGAATGGGAGAAGCTGTAAAACTGCTTGCATTTTCCCGCCGCAGCGGATATAATTAACCATTATTGCGCAAATAAAGCTGCAAGGAGTGTGAAAAAATGGCCGAGGAAGTGAAGACCCTGCTCCCGGAGGAAGAGGGGAAAAACTTTATCCACAACTTTATCGACGAGGACATCGCTGAGGGTGGTCAGTTCCAGGGAATGACCGTCCACACCCGCTTTCCGCCGGAGCCCAACGGCTATCTGCACATCGGCCACTGCAAGGCTCTCTGCATCGACTTCGGTACCGCGGAGAAATACGGCGGTCTGTGCAACCTGCGGATGGACGACACCAACCCCGCCAAGGAGGACACCGAATACGTGGACGCCATCCAGCAGGATATCCACTGGCTGGGCTTTGACTGGGGCGACCGCTTTTTCTATGGCTCCGACTACTTCCAGCAGGACTATGAGTATGCCGTGGAGCTCATTAAGAAGGGCCTGGCCTACGTCTGCGAGCTGACGCCGGAGGAGTTTAAGGCCAACCGCGGCGACATCGGCGTGCCCGCCACGTCCCCCTACCGGGACCGGCCCATCCAGGAGAACCTGCGCCTGTTCGAGAAGATGAAGAACGGGGAAGTGGAGGAGGGGAAGATGACCCTCCGGGCCAAGATCGACCTTGCCAGCGGCAACTTCAACATGCGCGACCCGGTCATCTACCGCATCCGCTATATCAACCACCACCGCCAGGGCACCAAGTGGTGCATTTTCCCCATGTACGATTTTGCCCATCCCATCCAGGACGCCCTGGAGGGCATCACCCACAGCCTGTGCTCCCTGGAATATGAGGAACATCGGCCCCTGTACGACTGGGTGGTCAGCAACGTCAGCATCCCCTATCACAAGCCCCGGCAGATCGAGTTCGCCCGCCTGGGCATCGACCACACCGTCATGTCCAAGCGGAAGCTCCGCCAGCTGGTGGAGGAGCGCTATGTCTCCGGCTGGGACGATCCCCGTATGCCCACCCTGTGCGGCCTGCGCCGCCGGGGCTATACCGCCCGCTCCATCCGCAATTTCTGCGAGCGAATCGGTGTTTCCAAGGTCACCAGCACCGTGGAATACGGCTTCCTGGAGCACTGCCTGCGGGAGGATCTGAACCTCACTGCCGAGCGCACCATGGCGGTGCTGCACCCCGTCAAGCTGACCGTCACCAACTATCCCGAGGGTAAGTCCGAGACCTTCACCGTGGAGAATAACCCCACCGCGCCGGAGCAGGGCACCCATGAGATCACCTTCAGCCGCCACCTGTGGATGGAGGCGGAGGACTTCCTGGAGACGCCCATCCCCAAGTATAAGCGGATGTACCCCGGCAACGAGGTGCGCCTGAAGGGCGCGTATCTGGCAACCTGCACCGGCTGCGTCAAGGATGAAGACGGCAACGTGGTGGAGATCCTCTGTGAGTACGATCCCGACTCCCGGGGCGGCAATCCCGCCGACGGGCGCAAGGTGAAGGGCGCCACCATCCACTGGGTGGACGCCGACAACTGCGTGGACGCGGAGGTGCGCCTCTACGACAACCTGTTCTCTGACGCCACCCCCGACGCCGCCCCCGAGGGATTCCTCAGCGTGCTGAATCCTGACAGCCTCACCGTCCTGACCGGCTGCAAGGTGGAGAAAGCCATGGTGGATGTGGCCGAGGCCTTTGACCGGGCCGAGAACCGCACCGCCCACAACGCGCCCACCTTCCAGTTCATGCGCACCGGCTACTTCTGCCTGGACAACCGGGACTGCACGGCGGAGCACCTGGTGTTCAACCGGAGCGTGCTGCTGAAGGACAGCTTCAAGAAGTAAAACAGCAAAAAAGGTGGCCCCGGTTTTGACCGGGGCCACCTTTTTTGCCTATTGATCGTATTTGCCGCGGGTGATGATCTGCGCCTGTCCGAACGCCTGATACAACCCGGTATCCTCTCGGCGGAGGCTCTGACCGTCAGCGCCAAACGTGTAGCGGAATACGCGGGTGGCACACATGACGTAATCGATGCTGCTGTGACTGTGATATTTGTCCAGGAATTCGGCGGACTCGATCCGCTCCGTGTCCCACACAAGGCTGCCGTCCGCGTCGGCAGACAGCTCCCGGCCAACGGAGCCCCGGATGGCGTAGAATACCCGGGGGGCGGGCTCCGCTTTATCCAGGACCAGCAGGACGGCACCATAGTAGCGCCGGGTCATCTCTGTCAGATCACCGCGGTCGATCTCCTCCGTGCCCGCTGCCGCCATCCGCTCCCGGACGGCCTGGGTCAGGGCCCCCACGTCGTCCTCGTCTGAGGCGATGGTGTACCCGGAGAGCCAGACGCGCTGACCGTCGGAGATCATATCGGTGAAATGGTAGCAGAGGTCGTCCTGCCGGAACACGTGGGTCTGGACGGCGGAGCCGTCCGCCGCCAGGCGGACCAGAGTGCCAGCCTCACCGGGTATGTCTCCTATCAGCCAGTATTCTCCGTCCAGCAGAAGCATCTTCTTCACCCGGGAGAGGGTCTCCGTGCCGCGCACCTGCGTCTGTGTGATGATCTGTCCGCCGGCGTCCACTGTCAGCAGGAAGCGGCGGTGCTCATCAGTGACCGGGTCGTAGGCTGAAGTGAGGGCACCGAAGGTGCCGTCCCCGTTGTCCGCCGCCGCCAGAACGCTGCCGCGGGGCAGCTCGCCGCTGTCCAGCTGCAGCAGCCAAAGCAGCTCGCCGGCAGCGCTGACCTTGGCCAATACGCCGCGGATTTGCCCGTCGCTGTGGATGAGGCCCGCCTCGTCACGGTACCGCTCCGGCGTGTGGCCCCATATCAGCACGCCGTCCGACAGGGTGCAGGTGTCGTGGATGAGAAGCCGCTCAAAGGTCACGTCCCAGGCGTGGCTGCCGTTTTCAAAGCGGCTGACGATGCTCTGCTGCACGATATCATCATAGACCGAATCCATCTGCGCAACGTATCGGACGCCGTTGTTCCAGGGGAAATAGGGCGCGTAGCTGCTGTTTCCCATGTTCAGACGGTTGTAATTCCACAGGGCCTCCACGTCCGCCGGGTCCGGCTGCCCCTGCTCCAGCTCAAACCCCTGGATGCGGTTCGCCCCAAACGCGTCGGCGACGACCTCCGCTGTTTTGTCATAGGTGAAGCTCTCGGTGACGATGTCCCGGTAGACCGCCTTTACCTCGCCCCGGGTCAGTCCCTCGATGTTCAGCTCGTTTTCCTGGAAGAAGGCCACGGCAGCCCGGTATTCCTTTGCCTCGGCGGCGTAGGCCTGCGTGCCGAAGGCGGCCCCGACTGCCAGAATGAGGCAGGCTGCCGCAGCCGTAAGGCGGCGGATTCGGCTCCGATTTTTCCCGGAATACTTCGGAATTTCCGCTTTGGCTACGGCTTTTTTCCGGATTTGCGCGACGACGATCTCGTCCACCTCCCCGGCGGGGATGCCGCCCCACAGCAGGTCGACGTCGCCGGGCTCCGCGTCGATCAAAATATCATACAGATCCATTTTCATCGATATTTGTCCTCCAATCTCTCCCGGAGCTTTTTCAGCGCCCGGTGGGTCCGGGTGTCCACGGCGGACACCGTCATGTGCAGCCGCGCGGCGATGGATTTCGACGGCTCTCCCAACAGAAATTTCCCCACGATGATCTCTCTGTCCGGGTGGGGCAGGGCGGCAATGGCCTCCACCAGCGCGCGCCGCGTTTCCGCTGTGACCAGCTCCTCCTCCAGTGAGAAGACGGCGGCCGCCGCCTGCCGGTCCGCCGCGTCCTCCAGCGAGACCTGCGGCTGGGTAACGACAAGGCGGGCGTAGCAGTCGATGGCGCGGCGCCGGGCGATGGTGCAGAGATAGGCCTTGACCGTCCCGCGCCGCAGGTCCACCCGGACCAACGAGCGGTAAAACTCGGCAAAAGCCTCGCTGACGCAGTCCTCCACGTCCTCCGCCGTCCCCACGCGGTCCAGCCGCGCCTTGACCACAGTGTATACCAGGCCCGTATATTGCTCCATCAGCCGCCGGAACCCCAGCTCGGGGTCGGCGCGCAGCAGACGGATCAGCTCACGGTCGTTCATAGCGGGTTCCTTTCGTTGCGATGTCGCAAACCGGTTTGTCCTATTTTTCGAGAAAACTTTATCATTCTTACGTATTCTTTCCAATTTTCAAAGCGGGCCGGGTGCTTTTTCTCAGGAAGCTTCGTCCAGAAACGCCTGGAAGAGCGCCAGCTCCTCGTCTGTGGGACGGTAATAATCTGCGATCTGACCTGACAGCCAGAATCGCAGATAGGCGAAGTCGTCCTCCCGCTCGATGACGTATCGCCTTCCGTCGGCGTTCGTGTATTCCAGAAGGATTCCGGGCTTCCAGACGGCGCCGTGTCCTTTGGAATAGTCGGCAAACGGGGACTCCCAGATGCGGATCGAGCTGCTGTCGCCGAAGGTGATGGTGATATCAGCGCCTTCCTGCGGCGCTTTCGTGGGGCGGCCCTGTCCGCCCAGGGCGCTGCGAAAGCTCTCGGGTATCACGCGGCTGATGACCTCGTCCCCGTCGTATACGGTAAACGTATCGTTTCTCTCCGCATATACGGTGCTGAAGAGCAGATCGGTGCGAAACCGGTTGTAGAGATACTGGGTGCGCATGACGGCGAAAATAGCACCGCCGAGAGCCGCCAGCAGCGCAATGCCGAAGACGGTGACGACTGGCAGCCTCCAATCCGGCGAGGGCTTATGATTTTCTCTCACACTCTGATACATATGATCCGGCACGGACCTCACCACCAATCCAACAGTATTCCACTACGCGTGCAAAAGCGCTATTAATAATTATTCCGAAAAAGCGCAAAAATCTTACAGTCGTCTGTAAGTTGCGCTTGGAAGGAGAAAAAAGCGCCGTGATGCGGAAATGCAAACCTGCGGTTGCTGGACAAACGCGCCGCAATATTATACAATCTTCCCCAACAGGAGGTGGAGATCATGTACGAGCAGATCAGAGCAAAGGAGCCGCGGGCGGGAAAGCATAAGAATCTCGTGCTTTGGATCGGCCTGGGGTTTACCGTTGTAGTGATCCTGTCCATCATCATCCCGGTGATTATCGGCGCTCACGCACAGTTCCACTATCACAAACTGTTCCAGGAGATGGCTCACAGCTCCGTCTATTCCCGCAACCATGCCAGCGCCTGGCTGTACGTGGGGGACGAGAAATATTTCTTCCGGGCGGACCGGACCTCCGGCCTGTTCACGATTCTGGCCGAGGGCGGCAGCGGTAAGCCACAGAGCGACAAAGACCTGCCGGATACGGAGTGCGTGATGATAGACTTCGGCGACGGGGCGACGCTGCAGATCTGGTACGCCAAGGTAAAGGGAGATTACGGCAACTATCTGGAGGACGGACTGTTTATCTCCTTCGTGAACCCGGAGGGGGAGCGGATGTCCTACACCACCAACATGGTATACGTGAAGGAGCTGATTCCCTACCTGGCGCCGGAGGCCCAGGACTGGCTGGACGCGGGCATTGCCCAGATGTATCCGGATACCTGATCGACAGCAGAAATAGGAAGGACCCCTCCGGCCGAGCCGGAGGGGTCCTTGTCATCATTTTTTGCGTCGAAGTGCAGATCCAATGGCAGACGCCGCTGCCAGGAGGAGAAATGAGAAGCAGTAGTCTGGAAAAAGCCTGTGGAACCATGGCATCAGACGAAAGCTGAGATGTAGAAGGGGGAGATAGAAGAACTGTGTCCAGTGCCCCGCGGCGTTGGGCCAGTAAGCGTGCAGCACAAGCTCCTGGATGCCCAGCAGGATCAACACCGCCAGGGCGGGCAGATTCAGGCAGAGCAGCAGAGCCTTTCCGTTACCGGCACGGCGCCGAAGCAGAAATGCGATCAGTCCCCAGGCAATCAAAGCGCCCAAGGCGATCGGCAGCAGCGGAGGGAGCGTATCAGGGTGTGACAGCATGAACCAGTTCATCAGTCCGCCTGCCGCAAAGGGGAGCAGACCCAGAAGAAATGCAGCCGCGTATACCATAGGGACCTCCTTTCTAAAGGAAGATCTGTTGACTTCCAGTGTTACAGCCGCACCTCGCCGGAGAGGATGCGCTTGTAATCCTCAAGATTTTGCTGCAGCAGCGCCGGCGTGTCAAGCCCGTAAGGGCATCTGCCTTTACACTGATTGCAGTGGATGCATTCCTCGATCTGCATCATCTTGGCCTGCCACTCCGGCGTCAAATAGGGAGCGGAGGGGCTGCGGCGGATTAGCTGGGACATGCGGGCGCAGTTGAGGATCTCAATGCCCATGGGGCAGGGCATGCAGTAGCCGCAGGAGCGGCAGAAGCTGCCCACCAGCTGGCCCCGGTCCTTCTCGATGAGGGCGGTGATCTCCTCGTCCATGGCGGGGGGATTCTTCATAAAGGAGATAAACTGCTCCAGCTCGCTTTCACGCTGGATGCCCCAGATGGGCAGCACGTTGTCGAACTGATCCAGCCAGGCGTAGCAGGCGGCTGCGTTGCTGAGGAGGCCGCCGGACAGGGCCTTCATGGCGATGAAGCCCATGTTGTGCTCCTGGCACAGGCGCACCAGCTCGATGTCCTTCTCGGTGGCCAGATAGCAGAAGGGGAACTGCAGCGTCTCATAGAGGCCGGATTCAATGGCCTCGTGGGCCACGGCCAGCCGGTGGTTGGTGATGCCGATATGGCGGATCTTGCCCTGGGCCTTAGCCTCCAGCGCCGCTTCATAGAGGCCGGTGCCGTCGCCGGGCTTGGGACAGAAGGCGGGGTTGTGGAACTGATAGATGTCGATATGGTCCGTCTGCAGCATCTTCAGGCTGTTGTCCAGATGCTTCCAGAAGGTCTCGGCGTCCTTGGCGCCGGTCTTGGTGGCGATATGGATCTGGTCGCGCACGTCGTGGAGCGCCAGACCGATCTTCTTCTCGCTGTCGGTGTACATATTGGCGGTGTCAAAGAAGGTAAATCCGGCCTCATAGGCCCGCCGCAGAAGCATGCCCGCGTATTCCTCGCTGACACGCTGAATGGGCAGGGCGCCGAAGGCGTTTTTCGGGGAGGCGATCCCGGTGCTGCCGAGGGTAACGGTTTTCATAGGTCAAGCCGCCTTTCTTCCGATGGTTACCCTCATTCTACCATGAAGCGGCGGGATTTGGCAAGCGGTATTACGCGCCGGCACCGTGAAGGGCCTGCTTCACGCTGCCGATGGCGCTCTTTTCCAGACGGCTGACCTGGGCCTGGGAGATGCCGATCCGGGCGGAAACCTCCATCTGGGTCATCCCCTGGCAGAACCGCATGGCGAGGATGCGCCGTTCCCGTGGGCCGAGACGGCTGATAGCGTCCTTCAGGACGATCTGATCGATCCAGCTGTCGTCGGTGCTGGCGCCGTCGCTGACCTGGTCCATGACGCATACAGAGTCGCCGCCGTCGGAGTAGATGGGCTCATAGAGAGAGACAGGGTCCACCACGGCATCCATGGCCAGGACCACGTCCTCCCGGGGAATACCAAGGTATTCCGCAATCTGCTCTACGGTGGGCTCCCTTTGATCCCGGGCCACCAGCTTTTCCCGGGCCTGCAGCACCTTATAGGCGGTATCCCGCATGCTGCGGCTGACCCGGATGGAGCTGTTGTCCCGGAGGTAGCGCCGGATCTCGCCCACGATCATGGGTACGCCATAGGTGGAGAAGCGGACGCTTTGGCTCACGTCAAAGTTGTCGATGGCCTTCATCAGGCCGATGCACCCCACCTGAAAGAGATCATCCACGTTGGCGCCGCGATTCACAAACCGCTGGATTACCGACAGCACCAGGCGCAGATTGCCGCAGATCAGCTGCTCCCGGGCTTCAGCGTCGCCGTTCCGGCTGCGCCGGAGCAGCTCCGCCATCTCATCGTTTTTCAGCACCTGCAGCTTCGCGGTATCCACCCCGCAGATCTCCACCTTGCCGCGCATGATACCCGCCTCCTTTTCGATGGGAAGAGTATTTCCCGGGAAAAGGCGCGTTATACCGCCGGGTAAAATGACTGAGAATTCGACGCCGCGGAGCTGGGGGAATGAAACTTGACTTTTGCGCCCCATACCGTATAATAATCATAGATAGAGTTATTTTGCTATGCTTGCAAGGGACAGAGCGGAATGCTAATAGCTGACAAGTATATATACTTGTCAGCTAAACGGGAAAGGCGCGGAGATGGAGAGAGCGTTAGCGGACATTTTGGAGCGGATCACGCCAGCGGATGAGGCGGCCATGGACGCTGCCCGCCGCAGGCAGGCGGAGCTTGCCAAGCCTCCCGGCAGTCTGGGCAGGCTGGAGGAGCTGTCCATCCAGCTGGCCGGCATCACGGGCCGGGTGGAGAATCATATGGAGAAAAAGCACCTGCTGGTGTTCGCCGCGGACAACGGCGTGGTGGCGGAAGGCGTGGCCAGCGCACCCCAGTCGGTGACGCTGATGCAGACGGTCAACCTGACCCGGGCCAAGACGGGCGCCGCGGTGCTGGCGAAGCACTTTGGCTGCGGCATCACCGTATGCGACGTGGGCGTCAACGCCCACGTCCGGGAACCGGCCGTACTGGACCGAAAGATCGCATACGGAACGAACAACATCGCCCAGGGCCCAGCCATGACCCGGGAGCAGGCCCTTCGCGCCATCCGGAACGGCTATGATCTCGCCTGTGCAACAGATGCCGACGTGCTGGGTATCGGGGAGATGGGCATCGGCAACACCACCACCTCCGCCGCGGCGCTGGCCGTTCTGCTGGGCGTCGGCGTGGAGGCCGTCACCGGCAGGGGCGGCGGGATCACCGACGAGAGCTTTGCCAAAAAGAAGCGGGTCATCGGACGGGCCATTGAAATCAACCGGCCCGACCCCACCGATCCGGTGGATGTGCTGGCCAAGGTGGGCGGATTTGACCTGGCCGCCATGTGCGGCGCCTTCCTGGGAGCCGCCGCCACCCGCCGGCCCGTGGTGATCGACGGGTTCATCTCCGCGGTGGCGGCCCTGTGTGCCGTCCGGCTCTGCCCTCGTGTGCGGGCCTTTCTGATCCCCAGCCACGCCTCCTTCGAAATCGGCTACAAGCTGGCCATGGACGCCATGGCCCTGCGGCCCATGCTGCTTCTCGGTATGCGCCTGGGGGAGGGCAGCGGCTGCCCGCTGGCCTTCCAGGTGCTGGAGGCGGCCTGCGCCGTCATCAACGACATGGCCACCTTCGACCAGGCCGGCATCAACGACGACTATCTGGAGCCCATCCGAAAGGGCGACCAGTTCACAGTGGAGGAGAAAGCATGACGGTGTTCATCTCCGGCGGCGCCAAGAACGGAAAATCCTCCCTGGCTCAGGAGCTGACCGTGCGTCTGGCGGGGGAGGGGCCCCGCTGCTACGTGGCCACCATGATCCCCGTGGACGACGAGGACCGGGACCGAATCCGCCGTCACGTGGCGGAGCGGGCTGGTCTGGGCTTTGAGACGGTGGAGTGCGGCCGCGATATCCTGTCCTGCCTGGACCGGGTGGACCGAAGCGGCAGCTTCCTGGTGGACAGCGCCACAGCCCTGCTGATGAACGAGATGTTCCACGACGGCCTGGTGGACGAACAGGCGGGAGAGCGGTGCGTGCGGGAACTTGTGGCCTTTGTCCGCTCCGTGAAGCACGCTGTCGTCGTCAGCGACGGCATCTATTGCGACGCCGCCCGCTACGACGAGATCACCGAGCTCTACCGCAAGAGCCTTGCCCACGTAGACCGGGCGCTGGCCCAGGCCTGCGACACGGTGGTGGAGATGACGGCGGGCCAGCGGATCATTTACAAGGGGGGATTGCCGGAATGAAGCGGTATTTGCAGGCCTGGGCCATGTGCCGGGGCATGTTCTGCGCCATCCCCAGTCCCTGGCGGATCTGGGAGGAGAAGGCCCGGCCGCTGATGCTGACCTGCCTGCCGGTGCTGGGCCTGGAGCTGGGGGCCATCTGGTACGGCCTCGCCTGGCTTTTGACCCACTTCCGCGTGCCTGCACCCGTCGCCGCGCTGGTGCTCTGCGTCTATCCCTACGCCGTTACGGGGGCCATCCACCTGGACGGCTTCATGGACGTGGTGGACGCGGTGCGCTCCTGCGCCGACCGGGAGCGGCGCAGGGAGATCCTGAAGGATCCCCACGTGGGCTCCTTCGCCGTAGTGGGCTGCGCCGTGCTGCTGCTGACGGGTTACGCCTTTTTCTCCGTGGGGAGCGGCGATTGGCGGCTGCTGATCCTGGTGCCGGTGGTGAGCCGGTGCGGCAGCGCGTTGGCTGTGACGCTGCTGCCGCCCATGTCCACCAGTCAGTACGCCCGCCAGAGGTTTGACCGGGTCCAGGCCGTGCTGATTCTGGTCCTGCTGGCCATCGCGCTGGCTGTGGGCTTCGTGATGAGCGGCTGGGGCGGCCTGGCTCTGGTGATCGAGCTGGGCGGCTATGCCCTGGCCCTGCTGCGGGGCTATCGGGCGCTGGGCGGCATGAACGGCGATATCGCTGGATACGCGCTGACGGTGGCGGAGCTGTGCGGCGCGGCGGCGCTGGTGTTGTGGTAGGAGATGCGGATATGATACTGATCATCGGCGGGGCCTGGCAGGGAAAGCTGGACTTCGCAAAAGAGACATATGGTTTACGGCCGGAGGACATCTTTACCTGCGACCGCGGGGAGATCGACTTCTCCCGGCGGTGCGTCGACCGGCTGGAGGAGTTTGTGCTGGCCTGCGTCCAGTCGGGGAAGGACCCGGTGGCGTATTTTGAGGAGAACGCCGATCGCTGGCAGGACAGCGTCCTCATCTGCCGGGACATCTCCTGCGGCGTGGTGCCCATGGAGGCGGAGATGCGATTGTGGCGAAACGAGACGGGCCGCCTGTGCCAGTATCTGGCCAAGCGGGCAGAGCGGGTCAGCCGCATTTTCTGCGGCCTGGAGCAGCGGCTGAAATGAGGATCTGGCTGATTCGCCACGGTAAGACCGCGGCCAACGAGCGCCGCCTCTATTGCGGCAGCACGGACTTGCCCCTGTCCGACCGGGGCAGGGAGGAGTTAAAAAAGTATTGTTACGCTGTACCGGCGGGGGTGCGCTTCATCACCAGCGGGCTGCGCCGCTGCGATGAGACGCTGACGATCCTGTTCGGCGACGTGGAGCGGGAGACGATTTCCGGCTTTCGGGAGATCGACTTCGGCGCCTTTGAGATGCGCGGTTATCAAGAGCTGAAGGACGACCCCGCCTATCAGACGTGGCTCAGCGGAGACAATGAAAAGAACGTCCCCCCAGGCGGTGAGAGCGGGGAGCAGATGACGGCCCGGGCGCTGTCAGCCTTGGAGACTGTGGTGTCCGACCGGCGGGACGCGGTGATCGTCACCCACGGCGGCGTCATCGCCGCGGTGATGGCGGCGCTGTTTCCCCTTGCGGAGAAGAGCCGCTACGACTGGCAGCCGGAGCCGGGGCGGGGATATCTGCTGGATATTGACCCCGAGACCGGAGAGGCAACATATGCGGATTTGAAGGAGGATACGAACATGAGCAGCGATTGGAGAAACAAGAAGCCGGAGGAGTGCAACTACTCCTTCACCCAGCACAGGGCCTGTGAATTCTTCCCCTGTCATCAGACGGACGATCCGGACAACTTCAACTGCCTGTTCTGCTACTGCCCTCTCTATACCCTGGGCAGCAAGTGCGGCGGGAATTTCGTCTATCTGGAGAACGGCCACAAGGATTGCAGCAACTGCTTGGTGCCCCACCGGCGCAGCAGCTATTCCTATATCATCAGCAAGTACCCGGAGCTGGCGGAGCTGGCGAAAAAGAACAGGTGAGGTGAGCGATGAACATCAACTGGTTTCGTGACGAGGACAACCTGGTCTACATCAACGCCGAGAAGGACCTCCACCGGCTGGAGGTGCAGCTACGGCTGCCGGGTCTGGAGGAGGCCGCCACCGTGCTCCACGAGAACCCCACCACCGAGGGCCTGACCCTGCGGGGTGAGCGCCGGACCACGGCCCGGCTGTTTATCCCGGATCTGCTGTTCGGCAAGCACATCGAGATGGGGGAGAACATCTTCCTCTACCGGGGCGACATGCTGGAATGCTACGTGATCTACTGGATCCACAATTAGAAGAAAAACCGCCGGAGGGGACGTCCCCTCCGGCGGTTCTTTCCGCTTCGCGGGAATAGGACGGCCCGGCACCGTCATACAGTCCAACGAGGTGGATTATTATGGTGAATCGGTTTTCAATCCTGCGCCGCAAGGAGGTCATCAACATCTGCGACGGCTGCCGCCTGGGCTACGTGGGGGATCTGGAGCTGAAGATCCCGGAGGGAGAGATCAAGGCGATCATCGTCTTCGGACCCTGCCGGTTCTTCGGCCTGTTCGGCCGGGGGGAGGATTTCTACATCCCCTGGGACTGTATCCAGCGCTTCGGCGACGACATCATTCTCATCGACAAGCCCTTCCAGCGGCGGGACGGCCCCCAGGACCGGAAACACCGCGTGAGGTTCTGAAACAGGCCGAAATCAGCGCATAAAAACGTGGGAAAAAGTGAAAAATCTTCTTGCATTCCCATATCGCTTGTGTTATTATATTTCAGCATTCCGCACAGCTCCGGACTTCCGGTCGGTGCCGTTTCACGGTTGGCCGGTGGGATGAAGGCGCTGGAGGTACAAACTAAATTCAAAAGGAGACAAAACAAAAATGGCAAATCAGAACGTCGTATCCATGAAGGCCCTGCTGGAGGCCGGTGTGCATTTTGGTCATCAGACCCGCCGCTGGAACCCCAAGATGGCTCCCTACATCTACACCGAGCGCAACGGCATCTACATCATCGATCTGCAGAAGACGGTGAAGAAGCTGGAGGAGGCCTATAACTTCGTGCGTGAGCTGTCCGAGTCCGGTCAGTCCCTGCTGTTCGTGGGCACCAAGAAGCAGGCTCAGGAGGCCATCAAGGATGAGGCCCTGCGCTGCAACATGTACTACGTCAACGCCCGCTGGCTGGGCGGCATGATGACCAACTTCAAGACCATGCGCACCCGTATCGACCGGCTGAACCAGCTGAAGACCATGCAGACTGACGGCACCTTCGATATGCTGCCCAAGAAGGAAGTCATCAAGCACATGGGCGAGATCGAGAAGCTGGAGAAGTACCTGGGCGGCGTAAAGGACATGAAGAAGCTGCCCGGCGCGCTGTTCATCGTGGACACCCGCAAGGAGCGCAACGCCATCGCCGAGGCTCACCGCCTGGGTATCCCCGTGGTGGCCATCGCCGATACCAACTGCGATCCCGACGAGATCGACTATCCGATCCCCGGCAACGATGACGCCATCCGCGCCATCCGCCTGATCTCCTCCGTGATGGCCAACGCCATGATCGAGGGCCGTCAGGGCGAGCAGACCGAAGAGGCCGCCCCGGAGACCGCTGACGCCGAGTAATTTCGGCCCTTTACCGCGTAAGCAACGGGGCAGGGATTTGTCCCTGCCCCTTTTCATGAAATTAAATTTACAGGAGGAATTTGATCATGGCATTTACCGCTGCTGACGTGAAGACCCTGCGCGAGATGACCGGCGTGGGTATGATGGATTGCAAGAGAGCGCTGACCGAGACCGACGGCGATATGGACAAGGCTGTTGAGTACCTGCGGGAGAAGGGCCTGGCCAAGGCCGCCAAGAAGGCCGGCCGCATCGCCGCCGAGGGCATGGCCTATGTGCTGGTGGAGAACGGCGTGGGCGCCGTTGTGGAAGTCAACTGCGAGACCGACTTCTGCGCCAAGAGCGAGCTGTTCGTGGCCTTCGTGAAGGACATCGCCAAGGTGGTCGTGGACAACGATCCCGCCGACGTGGCCGCTCTGATGGAGTGCAAGTATCCCGGCTCCGCCCTGACCGTGGCCGAGACCATGCCTGAGAAGGTCATGTCCATCGGCGAGAACCTGCAGATCCGCCGCTTTGTCCGCTACAGCGACAACACCAGCGTGGGTTACGTCCACGCCGGCGGCAAGATCGGCGTCATGGTGAACCTGGCTGTCGAGGGCGGCGTGGACGCCACCGAGATCGGCAAGAATGTGGCCATGCAGATCGCCGCTCTGAATCCCCGCTTCTGGGACAAGGCCGACGTCACCGAGGACGTGCTGGCCGAGGAGAAGAAGGTCGCTCTGGCTCTGATGGATTCCGACCCCAAGATGGCCTCCAAGCCTCTGCAGGTCAAGGAGAAGATCGTCATGGGCAAGATGAACAAGTTCTACGAGGAGAACTGCCTGCTGCAGCAGGAGTTTGTCCGCGGCGACATCTTCACCGGCACGGTGGAGCAGTATATCGCCGACGCCGCCAAGAAGCTGGGCGGCAGCGTCAAGTTCGTCAAGGCCGTTCGCTACATGACCGGCGAGGGCATCGAGAAGAAGCAGGAGGACTTCGCCGCTGAGGTCGCCGCTCAGATGAACATGGGCAAGTAAGCTGAAGGCTGCAAGAAGAACGGGTGGTGCACGCACCACCCGTTCTTTTTCTGTTTAGTTTTCGGGATCGCTCTTCATGTCGGGGGACTCCTTCTTTTTCCGGCGGATGATCCGTTTGCCGCGCAGCAGCCGGACAAGGACAAGGATCACCGCGGCGATCAGCAATATCCAGAACCAGGCGTAGGCCAGGAAGACCAGCAGACCCTCGAAGAAGTCGCCGATGGCGATCAAGCCGGAGGAGAAGGCCTCGCCCAGCCGCTGGCCCAGGGTCAGCGGCGCCTCACCGGTGCCGGAGAAGCGATAGACCTCGTCCAGGTCGATGCGGACGGTGGCGTAGTCCACCAGATTGTCATAGCCCCGCAGGGTGCCGGAGAGATAGTCGATGGTCTGCTCCGTGTCGGCGATGGCGTCCTCGATGGTGATGATGTCCGCCATGGTATCGGCCCGGGACAGCAGCTCCTGCAGCCGCTCCAGCTTTGTTTTCGCCGTGTTCAGCCGGGACTCCACGTCATAATAGCTCTCGGAGATATTCTCCTGGGTGGTGTTCATGCGGACCGTGTGGCACACGTTGCCCACCTGATTGCAGAAATCCGCAAAACGCTCCGAGGGGACGCGGATCACCAGTCTGGCATAGCGGTAGCCGGTGGAGTAATTGGCCAGATCCTGCTCCTGGAAATAGCCGGAGCAGCCTTTGACCAGATTGTTGATGGCGTCCATGGCCTCGTCGAACTCCATTGTTTCCAGCTCGATGTTGGCCCGGTAGATCATTTTGCTGTAATCGGCCGGCTGGCCGTCGTCGGTTTTCATCTCCTGCGGAGAGGCATAATTGCCCGCGTGCTCGGCGTCATAGCTGCCGTAATAGCCGGCATCCGGGATGTCTGAAGCCGGGGCGAGATTTGCATTGCCTCCGCAGCCGGCCAGCGACAGGATCAGCAGCAGGGACAGAAGGATAGGGACGATCCGTTTCATGGAGATACTCCTTTCAAAAAAACGACGGGGGATGGCAGAAGTCATCCCCCGCTTTGTTGTTTCATCCATCATCTGCCGCCCAGGAAGAAGCGGAATATGCCGCCGACACAGAGCAAGCCCACCAGGCAGGCCAGGGAGATGGTCACATAGGACAGGGCCATGCCAGAGGCGTTGGGGAGGAAGAAGGCCACCATGGCCAGCAGCACACAGGCGGCGACCAGATAAACGATCAGATGCATTGCGTTCTTCATAGCGGAACTCCTTTCTGCCAGCACAGGGATGACAAATCTATCTATCCTTACTTTAGCACGGCAGCGTGTGCTTTGCGTTACAAATCAGATACAGCTTCGGCTACAAGATGGTAACAGTTCGCAAAGGGCGGAAGTGAAGGATTTCTCCTTGTATTTGGGTGCTGTCTTTGTTATAATACACTATATATTGCCATGTTATCGCCATAACGGGGGTTTGTCAGGTGAACTATCTTACGAATCTGTTTCATGCGCTGGATCTGGACTCGCTGCAGGATCTGCTGGTGCGGCTGTTGGCCGTGATTCTCTGTCTGACGGTGCATGAGCTGTGCCACGGTCTGGCGGCCAACGCCCTGGGAGATCCCACCGCCAAGCGGTATCACCGGCTGAGCCTGAATCCCCTGCGGCACATCGACTGGTTCGGCTTTGCCATGCTGGCCATCGCCGGATTCGGCTGGGCAAAGCCGGTGCCGGTGAATCCCAACTACTTCAAGCGGCCCAAGCAGGGCATGGCCCTAACGGCGCTGGCCGGCCCGGCGTCCAACTTTGTGCTGGCGCTGGTGCTGCTGCTTCTGGTGCGGCCCCTGGCCCGAATCGCCGGCGGCGCCTGGGGCATGACGGTGCTGCAGTTCCTGGTGCGGGCCAGCGTCATGTCCATCGGCCTGGGGCTTTTCAATCTGATCCCTATCCCGCCGCTGGACGGCTCCAAGGTGCTGTTTTCCCTTCTCCCGGACAGGCAGTACAACTGGCTGCTCCGCTATGAGCGGTACGGCATGGTGGTGCTGTGGGCGCTGGTTGCCGTGGGGATCGGCAGCTCCTATCTCTCCGCGGCCATCTATCGCGTATTTCAGCTGTTCTGCCGGATCGCCGGCGTGTAAGGGCTGTATCATTGAGGTGTAAACTTGGACAATCCCATTTTTAAGCTGGAAAAAGTGGTGCAGGGCCGGGCGGACGAGGCGCTCCAGGATTTTGAGGGACCGCTGGACCTGATCCTGTTCCTGCTCAGCAAGAATAAAATCGAAATACAGGATATCCCCATCGCTCTGATCCTGGACCAGTACCTGGCCTACCTGGAGAAGCGGCAGCAGATGGATCTGGAGGTGGCCAGCGAGTTCGTCACCATGGCGGCCCACCTGATGTACATCAAGACCCGGATGCTGCTCTCTCTGGAGGACGAGGAGGCCCAGAGCGAGATGGACGCCCTCATCAAATCCCTGGAGGAGCGCCAGCGGGGCGAGATCTATCTGCGGATCAAGTCGCTGACCGAGCGGATGGGCCCCATGGGGGAGTTCGGCCGGAACATTATGACCAAGAACCCGGAGCCCATGGAGCGGGGGAAGATCTACGAATACGACCAGGAGACCGCCGACCTGGTGCTGGCCATGCAGGAGGTGCTGGACCGGCAGGGGCAGGTGCAGATCCCCCAGCTGTCCGCCTTTGACGACATCGTCAAGCGGGAGCCGTACCCGGTGGAGACCAAGGCCCGGGAGATCTTTCGGCGATTGAAGCAGGGGGGCATCACCCGCTTCCTGCTGCTGTTTCGCGGCAGCCGCAGCCGCAGCGAGCTGGTGGCCACCTTCATGGCCGTGCTGGAGCTGTGCCGCAGCCGGGCCATCAAGCTGGTGGGCTCCGCCACCGACTGCACGGTGCGCTGCGAGGGCGAGCTGCCCGACGAACTGAATTTCGAGTAAAGTGAGAAGACTATGGACAATCTGGAAATGAAAGAGATCGAATCCGCCATCGAGGCCATCCTGTTCGCCTCCGGCGAACCGGTGCATATCGACCGGATCTGCGTGGCCATGGAGATGGACCGGGCCACGGTGGAGCTGGTGCTGCACCGTCTGGCGGATCATTACAGCTACGAGCGGCGTGGCGTGCGATTGCTGCGGATGGAGGACAGCTACCAGATGTGCTCGGCGCCGGATTACGCCGAATATATCCGCAAGGCCTTCGAGATCCGCAAGCCCGCCAAGCTGAGCCAGCCGGCGCTGGAGGTGCTGACCATCATCGCCTACTATCAGCCCACCACCCGGGCCTACGTGGATCAGATCCGCGGCGTGGACAGCTCCTATACGGTGGGCCTGCTGCTGGACCGGCACCTGATCGAGGAGTGCGGCCGGCTGCAGGTGCCGGGCCGTCCCCGTCTGTACCGCACCACCAAGGCGTTCCTGCGGGCCTTCCACCTGAATTCCCTGGACGAGCTGCCGGAGATGCCGGGCCTGGAGGCGGACGGACAGATGCGTCTGAGCGAGGACGGGGCTGTGGTGGACGACGTGCCCCTGTCGGAGAAGGCCGGCGAATAAGGGAGATCATGGGAGAAAGGGGGTGACCGCTTGGCCTGGCTGTGGATATTGGGTATTCTTCTGGCATTGATCGTGCTGGTGCTGCTGATCCGCGTGGGGGTCTATATCTCCTTCGGTGAGGAGCTGAGGGTCCGGGCAAAGGCCGGACCGGTCACCATTCAGATCCTGCCGAAGCCGGAGAAGAAGCCCAAAAAGAAGAAAAAGCCCAAAAAAGAAAAGAAAAAGCCGGAGAAAAAAGAGAAAAAGCCGGCGGAAAAGCCCAAAAAGAAAAGGCTCACGTTTGAGGATATCCGTTCCGCCGTCCCGGCCCTGTTCGAGTCGCTGAAGAAGGGCCTGCGGAAGACCCGCCGGCGGCTGAAGATCGATCCCATGCGCCTGTCCGTCAGCTTCGGCGGGGACGACCCGTCCAAGGTGGCGCAGATGTACGGCTGGTCCGATACGGCCATGTGGACCTTCATGCCCCACATCGAGGAGCTGACCCGGATGCCGGATCCCCGGATCCATCTGGACGCCGACTATGAACGGGGAAAAACAGAGGCGGCGGGGGAGATCGGCATATCCCTGCAGATCCGGGACATCTTCGCCATCGGCTTCGCCTTTGCGGGCCCGCTGCTCAAGTGGGGACTGGCATTCCTGAAGCGCAAAAAGGCCAGGGACGCCGCCGCAAGGAAAGCGGCGAATGAGGAAGAAACAACCGTTGAAGATATGAGTAACACGACACATCAAGATAAAGGAGAATGACCATGGAAATCAATGAGAAGAAGGGCGCGACCCTCAGCGAGCTGATGCAGACCTCCATGAGCAAGGTTCGGGAGATGGTGGATTCCAACACCATCATCGGCGAGCCCATTGTAACACCGGACGGCGTGACGCTGATCCCGGTGTCCCGGCTGAGCTTCGGCTTCGGCTGCGGCGGCGGCGATTACGGCAAGCAGGCCCCCAAATTCGGCGGCGCCAGCACCGCCGGCGTCCGCGTGGAGCCGGTGGCCTTCCTGGTGATCAAGGAGGGCGTGACCCGGGTCCTGCCGGTGGCTATGCCCGCCGTGGGCACGGTGGACCGCGTCATTGACATGGTCCCCGAGGTCATGGACCGGGTCGAGAACTTCCTCGAAAAGCGCAAGGCGGAAAAAGAGGAGTTCTGATTGAATAGAATGGAGTCATCAACCACGGGAAGGTGACTCCATGGAAAGATGGTTTGCATTGCTGCTGGCGCTGTGTCTGCCGGTGCTCATCGTTATGCCCGCATACGCTGACGCGGTGGAAATATCCGCCGCGGCGGCGATCCTGATGGACGCGGACACAGGCCAGGTGCTGTATGAGAAAAACGCCGACCGCCAGATGCTGATCGCCAGCACCACAAAGATCATGACGGCGCTGGTCGTTATTGAGCGCGGCGGCTTGCAGGAGACCGTGACCGTGAGGCCCGAGCACATGGCGGAGGGCTCCTCCATGTATCTCAAGCCGGGTGAGGAGATCACCGTGGAGGCACTGCTCTACGGGCTGATGCTCTGTTCCGGCAACGACGCGGCCCTGGCGCTGGCGGATACCTGCGGCGGGCTGGAGCCGTTTGTGGCGCGGATGAACGAGACCGCCCGAAGGATCGGCATGGAGAACACCTCCTTCGCCAATCCCAACGGGCTGGACGGCGAGGGGCACTATTCCACCGCCCGGGACATGGCGCGGCTGGCCGCTTACGCCGCCGGCAACCCAACCTTTGTGCGCATCTGCTCCACGTCCTATGCCACGGTGGGCCAGCGGACCATGACCAACCACAACAAGCTGCTGCGCCGTCTGGACGGATGTATCGGGATGAAGACCGGTTACACCAGGGCGGCGGGCCGCACGCTGGTCAGTTGTGTCCGGCGGAATGGCCGCCGTTTGGTGGCGGTGACGCTGCAGGACGGCAACGATTGGACGGATCACGAGGCTCTTTTTGCCTACGGATTTGCGCAAATGGATGCAAAAAAATGAGTAAAACAGTAGGCGTCAGGGAGGCGGAATTGTGGCGGAACGGCTGCAGAAGTTGATAGCCCAGGCGGGGATCTGCTCCCGGCGGGCGGGCGAAGAGCTGCTGCGCCAGGGCCGTGTCCGGGTGAACGGGCGCATGGCCCGGTTGGGCGAGAGCGCCGATCCTGCCCTGGACCGGATCGAGGTGGACGACGAGGCTCTGCCGTCGGCGCCGGCGCCGGTCTATCTGATGCTGAACAAGCCCCGGGGATACGTGACGACCCTCTCCGACGAGCTGGGCCGCGCCACGGCGGCGGACCTGGTGGCCGACTGCGGCGCCAGGGTGTTCCCTGTGGGGCGGCTGGATCGGGATTCAGAGGGGCTGCTGCTCTTTACCAATGACGGCGCGCTGATGCAGGCGCTGATCCATCCCAAGCAGCAGGTGGACAAGGTCTACCGGGTGAGCGTGACAGGGGAGATCGACGGCGCGGCAGAGCGCTTGGCGGCGATCCACCGGCTGGACGGTGAGCCGATCCGGCCGGCAAAGGTGGAGGAAATTTCCCGGGAAAAAGAACAGGCGGTGCTGCGGATCACTATTCATGAGGGGAAAAACCGTCAGATCCGCCGTATGTGCGCCCTGGCAGGCCTTTCGGTGGAGAGATTACAGCGTGTGCAGGAGCATACGCTGCAGCTCGGCACGCTGAAGCCTGGCAAGTGGAGATACTTGACAGATAAAGAGATAGAAGAGCTTAAGGGAAGCGATACCAGTGAAAAATGACGTATTGCATACCATTCGCCGCCTCCGGGAGACGCTCTCCAAGGGACAGAAGCGAGTGGCGGATTATATTCTCAATAACTCGGATAAAGCCGCGTTCATGACGGCCAGCCGCCTGGGAGAGGCGGCACAGGTGAGCGAATCCACCGTGGTGCGTTTTGCCGGCGAGGTGGGATACGACGGCTATCCGAGTATGCAGAAGGCCCTGCAGGAGCTGATTCGGGGACGGCTTACCTCTGTGCAGCGGATCCGCGCCTCCCGGGAGCAGACACGGGGCGCTGACGTGGTCGCCGATGTCATGCACCGGGATATGGAGAGCATCCACGCTGCCATTGAGCAGGTGGATCGCAGAGAGTTTGACCGCGTGGTGGAGCGCCTGCTGAAGGCGGAGCGGATCTACATCCTTGGCGTGCGGTCCTCCTCGTTTCTGGCGGGGTATTTGAATTTCTACCTGCATCTGCTCTTTCAGAACGTTGTGCTCGTGCAGAACTCCGCCGCCGGCGAGATCTACGAGCAGATGATCCACATCGGACCGGGCGACGTGCTGATCGGCATCAGCTTTCCCCGGTATTCCATCATGGCGGTGAACGCCGTGCAGTTCGCCCACGACCGCGGCGCCGAGGTGATCGCCATCACCGACAGCACCATGTCGCCCCTCTATCCCTCCGCTACGGAAGCGCTGCTTGTCCGCAGCGATATGATCTCCTTTGTGGACTCCATGGCGGCGCCCCTGAGCCTGCTGAATGCGCTGATCACTGAGCTGGGTCACCGCCGGAAAGAGGCCGTGGACGGCGTTTTTGCGGAGATGGAGCAGGTCTGGGAGACCTACAGTATTTTCGGCAGGTCGGAAGATGAGTAATCGAGTGGTTGTGATCGGCGGCGGAGCCGCCGGGATGATGGCCGCTGTCAGCGCCGCCGGCGCCGGAGCTGCCGTCACATTGCTGGAGCCCAACGAGCGGTTGGGCAAGAAACTGAATATTACCGGGAAGGGCCGCTGCAACGTGACCAACGACAGCGCTCTGGAGGAGCTGATGCGGAATATCCCCCGGAACGGACGATTTCTGTACAGCGTTTTTTCCCGGTTTGACGGGCGGGACACCATGGCGTTCTTTGAGGGGCTTGGTGTTCCGCTGAAGACGGAGCGGGGCAACCGTGTATTTCCCGTCTCCGACCGTGCTTTCGATATCAGCGCCGCCCTGGAGAGGGAATTGAGGCGCCGGAAGGTGCGGTGGGTCAGGGACCGGGCCGTATCCATCCGGACCGCAGATGGCCATGTGACTGCTGTTCGGGGCGAGAAAAGCGATTATCCCGGTGACGCTGTGGTGCTGGCTACCGGCGGACTGTCCTATCCCGGTACCGGCTCCACCGGCGACGGCTACCGCCTGGCGTCGGAGCTGGGGCACACCGTCGTGGAGCCGCGGGGCTCTCTGGTGCCGCTGGTCAGCGACGACCCCTGCTGCGGTGAGATGCAGGGCCTGGCGCTGAAGAACGTAGAGCTGACGGCGCTGAACGGGAGAGGGAAGACCGTCTTTCGGGAATTCGGCGAGATGCTGTTCACCCACTTCGGCGTTTCCGGCCCGCTGGTGCTCTCCGCCAGCGCCCATCTGCGGAACTGGGACAAGGACAGATACCGCCTTGTCATCGATTTGAAGCCGGCGCTGGACCAGCAGAAGCTGGAGGCCCGGATCCTGCGGGACCTGGCCGAGTCACCCAATAAGGATTTTGAGAGGATCGTCGCGGGCCTGGTGCCCCACAGCATGGTGGATGTGATCTGCCGCCGGCTGGAGATCCCCGCGGGGCTGAAGGCCAACTCCGTGACCCGGGAGCAGCGGCACGGACTGATGGCGCTCCTGAAGCACTTTGAGCTGAACGTGACGGGGCCACGCCCGGTGGCGGAGGCCATCGTCACCAGCGGCGGCGTGAAGGTGGGGGAGGTCCAGCCCGCCACCATGGCGTCCAAGCTGATACAGGGCCTGTTCTTCGCCGGAGAAATTTTGGACGTGGACGCCTATACGGGCGGATTTAACTTGCAGATCGCGTGGGCGACGGGCCGGCAGGCCGGCCTGTCCGCCGCTGAGAGCGCAGGGAGGAAGGAAGACATGAACGAGAGGATCTATTCCATCGCCGTCGACGGGCCCTCCGGGGCCGGTAAGAGCACGCTGGCCAAGGCGATAGCCGCCCAGCGGGGAATCCTGTATGTGGATACCGGCGCCATTTACCGGACTATCGGGTGTTACGTGCGCCGGAAGGGGATCGATCCCAAGGACAGGGAGGGCGTGATCGGCGTCCTGCCGGAGATCCAGGTGGATATGGCATACAGCGGCGACGGACTGCAGCATATGCTGCTCAACGGAGAGGACGTGACCGCCGAGATCCGCCTGCCGGAGATCTCCATGTACGCCTCCGCCGTATCTGCTATCCCGGAAGTGCGGGATTTCCTGCTGGAGATGCAGCGCTCACTGGCCAGAACTCACAGCTTGATCATGGACGGCCGGGATATCGGCACCGTGGTGCTGCCGGATGCGGACGTGAAGATCTATCTGACCGCCGCCGTGGAAAAACGGGCAGAGCGACGCATGAAGGAGCTGGAGGAGCGGGGAACGCCCCGGCCCTTTGAGGAGGTCCTGCGGGAGATGGAGGAGAGGGACTGGGCGGATACCCACCGTGACGTCGCCCCCCTCCGCCAGGCGGACGACGCGATCCTGGTGGACACCAGCGACATCGGCTTCGAGGAGAGCAAGGCGCTGCTGCTGGACGTGATCCGGAGAAAGCTGGAAGAGCGATGAGAAACAGGTACTACGAGCGGGTCCATGATATTTTGCGGCCCATCGTGCAGTTTTTTCACCCCGTGGATGTGAAGGGGTTGGAAAACCTGCCGGAGGATGAGCCGGTGCTGCTGTGCGCCAATCACTCCAGCTGGTGGGACCCCATCCTGCTGATCAGCGTTCTGCGGCGGGACTTTCCGCTGCGGGTCATGGGGAAGAAGCAGCTCTTCGCCATCCCGGTGCTGAAGACCTTTTTGACAAATATCGGGGTATTCCCGGTGGATCGGGGCAACTCTGACATTGGAGCGCTGAAGACCTCCATCGCCAGCCTGAAGGAGGGATGGAACCTGCTCCTGTTCCCAGAGGGGACACGGGTCAAAAAAGGGAAAAGCGTTACCGTCAAGGCCGGCGCCGCCATGATCGCCATCCGCTCCGGCGTAAAGCTGCTGCCGGTGTTTATCGGACGGTCCAAGGCCCTGTTTCACAAGGTGCCCATTGTGATCGGGAAGCCCTATGCGCCGGTCTACTCCGGCAGAAAGGGCACCGCCGAGGAATATCAGGCCAACGCCGATGAGATCATGCGGCAGGCCTATGAATTGGGTGGTGCGGGATGATCGTTCGTTTGGCGGAAACGGCTGGCTTTTGCTACGGCGTGGAGCGGGCGGTGCGTCTGGCGGAGCAGACCGCCCGGGAAAAGGGCGGCTGCGTGATGCTGGGCAGCATCATCCACAACGCCGTGGTGGTGGAGCGGCTGCGGAGCCTAGGCGTCCGGCAGGTGGAGAATGTTTCGCAGGTCGAACCGGGAGAGATCGTGCTGATCCGGGCTCACGGCGAAAAGAAGCAGACCATTGAGACCCTGCGGCAAAACGGGGTGGAGTGCGTGGACGCCACGTGCCCCAACGTGCTGCGGGTACAGCAGATCGTGGCAAGGGCCGACGAGGAGGGACGTGTACCGGTGGTGATCGGTGAGCCTCACCATCCGGAGGTCATGGGCGTGGCCAGCTGGTCAGAACGGGCGGTGATTTTTCCCGGTCCGGCGGAACTGCAGAAATGGCTGGCGGAGGACCCGACGAGACGGGAACTGCCCATTTCGGCTGTGGCGCAGACGACATGCATTAGAAAAATTTGGGAAGGATCCGTAGAAATTTTAAAAAAAGAGTGTACAAACGCAAAAATATTTGATACAATATGCAATGCTACGCAAAAACGTCAGTCCGAGGCGGCCCGTTTGGCCGGCGAGGTTGACGCGATGGTCGTGGTCGGAGATCGTAAAAGTGCCAACACCAAACATTTGACGGAGATATGCAACGAAAGGTGTTCCCGCGTCATCCAGATCGAGGAGGCTAAGGAGCTCCCAGCGGACTTTCTTATTGGATGTTCTGTGGCGGGTCTTACGGCCGGCGCGTCCACTCCGGCGGGCATCATTAAGGAGGTATATACAACGATGAGCGAAGAAATCAAGACCACAGAACTGGCAGAAGAGAGCTTTGAGGAGATGCTGGAAAAGTCCTTTAAGACTTTGAATACAGGAGAGAAGGTCACCGGTATTGTCACTGCGATCGGCCCCACCGAGGTGCAGGTCGATCTGGGCTGCAAGCAGGCGGGCTACATCGCCATTGAGGAGCTGTCCGCAGATCCCAATATGAAGCCCGAGGACGTGGTGAAGGTCGGCGACGAGATCGAAACTTACATCATCCGCGTCAACGACGTGGAGGGCTATGCCATGCTCTCCAAGAAGCGCCTGGACGCTGTGAAGGTTTGGGAGGACATTGAGGAGGCCCGTGAGAACAAGGTCACCCTGGAGGGCAAGGTCACGGAGGAGAACAAGGGCGGCATCGTCGTCAACGTCAAGGGCGTGCGCGTGTTCGTTCCCGCTTCCCAGAGCGGCCAGCCCCGCGGCGCCGATCTCAGCGAGCTGATCGGCCAGACCGTGTCCCTGCGGATCACCGAGGTCAACCGCGCCCGCCGCCGCGTGGTGGGTTCCATCCGCGCCGTGGCCTATGAGGCCCGTCAGGCCGCTCAGGCTGAGGTGTGGAACAACATCGAGGTGGGCAAGCACTACACCGGCACCGTCAAGTCCATGACCTCTTACGGCGTGTTTGTGGACATCGGCGGCGTGGACGGCATGGTGCACATCTCCGAGCTGAGCTGGAGCCGCATCAAGAACCCCGCCGAGGTGTGCGCTGTGGGCGATACCCTGGATGTGTACGTGATCTCCTTCGATCCGGAGAAGCGCAAGATCTCTCTGGGCGTGAAGGACCGCTCCACCAATCCCTGGGAGAAGTTCATGCAGACCTACAAGGTTGGCGACGTGGCCTCCGTGCGCATTGTCAAGCTGATGACCTTCGGCGCCTTTGCCGAGGTAGTTCCCGGTGTGGACGGCCTGATCCACATCTCCCAGATCGCTGACCGCCGCATCGAAAAGCCCGGCGACGTGCTGAGCGAGGGTCAGATCGTGGACGCCAAGATCACCGCTGTGGACGAGGAGAAGCAGAAGATCTCCCTGTCCATCCGCGCCCTTCTCACTCCGGCCGCTGAGGAGCCCGAGAAGACCGAAGAGTAATTTCTCTGGATAATAATGCCAAAAGAGAGCCGGTGGTATTCGCACCGGCTCTCTTTTATTGCTGCCCGAATTTTGATCAATAAATAGTTCAAATTCAACGATTGATTTCCGCATTTTTGACTTGTAATTGCGGCAAATAGTGTGTATAATAATTCTGGACGTATATTGTTATTTCATAAAAGGGAGGTGGACAGATGTATCATATCGGAGATCGGGTCGTGCATCCGATGCATGGAGCGGGAGTGATCCGCGACATTGTGGAGGAGCGGATTGCCGGACAGAAAAAGCAGTACTATGTGTTCTGCCTCCCGGTGGGGGAGCTGGTGCTGAAATTCCCCACGGAGAGCTGTAATATGATCGGTATCCGAAATCTGTCCACCCAGGAGAGTATCGAACAGCTGATCAGCGACATTCCCAACCTGCCGGTGGATATGACGCCCAACTGGAATCGCCGGTATCGGGAGAATATGGAACGGCTGAAGAGCGGCGATTTATCCGAGGTGGCCCGGGTGATCAAGACGCTGATGTGGCGGGATCAGGCCCGGGGACTCTCCAACGGCGAGCGGAAGATGCTGCACAGCGCCAAGCAGATCTTCCTGTCCGAGGTGGTGCTGGTGGAGGGGACTGACTATAAAGAAACGGAACGGAGGATCGACCAGATGATGCTGGCCGACGCAAAATAGGAGACACTATGGGAAAGCTATGGGATACAATTTGTGGGATCAGAGATCGTAACCGGCCGTTCTGTTCGGCGATCATCGCCGCGGCGGGCCGGTCAGAGCGCATGAACGGAGACAATAAGCTGTTCATGGAGCTGGCAGGCGCTCCTGTGCTGATGCGCACCTTGTGCGCTGTAGATCAGGCGGAGCTGGTGGACGAGATCATCGTGGCGACAAGGGAGGACCTTCTGGAGCAGGTGGCGGATCTGTGCAGCCGCGCCGGACTGCGGAAGAATGTCCGCGTGGTCAAGGGCGGCGACAGCCGCATGACGTCGGTGCTGGCGGCTGCCATGGAGGCGGACCCGCGGGCTGAGCTGCTGGCGGTGCATGACGGGAACAGACCGCTGATCCGACCGGAGCAATTTGATGATCTGGTTCGCAGAGGCGACTCGACCTTTGCGGTAGCGCCCGGTTTGCCGCTGAGTGATACGGTAAAAATCGTCGATGAGAACCGACGTGTGAAATCCACACCGGACAGACGGACCCTGTATGCGGTGCAGACGCCCCAGGTATTCCAAGCGGACATTCTGAAGGCCGCGCTGCAGTCCGCGATTGAAGCCGGCGTGTCCGCGACAGACGATTGCGCTGCTGTGGAGCGCCTTGGCAAGGAAGTTTACTTGACACCTGGAGATCCGGAAAACATCAAGATCACCATCCCGCTGGACATGATCATCGCGGAGGCGATCCTAAAGCGGAGGGAGCAGGAGAGATGACGGACCTGCGAATCGGCCACGGCTATGACGTTCATCGCCTGGTTCCGGGACGAAAACTGATCCTGGGCGGCGTGGATATCCCCTGGGAGCTTGGCTTGGACGGCCACTCTGACGCGGACGTGCTGATCCACGCGGTGATGGACGCCCTGCTGGGGGCGGCAGCCCTGGGTGATATCGGCATGCTGTTTCCCGATCGGGACCCGGCATATCTGAACGCCTCCAGTGTGGTCCTGCTGGGACGGGTCAAGGATGTGCTGTCGGAAAACGGCTGGCAGGTGGTCAACGTGGACGCCACACTGATTGCCCAAAGACCCAAGATCGGCGCCTACCGAGACACCATGCGCCGGAATATTGCCGACGCCCTGGAGATCGATAGATCACAGGTGAGCGTAAAGGCGACCACGGAAGAGTCTCTTGGCTTTACCGGAGACGGCAGCGGCATGGCGGCCCATGCCATAGCACTGTTGGAACGGATCAAATAATAGTCTGCAAAAAAGAAGGCCCGGTCGGTTGACCGGGCCTTCTTTTTTGCACCGTGACCCCGGAAAACCCATAAACTGGCGTGTGAGGGGGAATACCATGGATGAATATCTACTGATCGTTCGCTCTGTGACCCATGCTCAGCACACGGCGCGGGTGCTGGGACAGTGCGGGATCCGGGGAACGATGCTTCGCGCGCCGACAGGATTGACCGACCGGGGCTGCAGTTATGCAGTACGCGTCCGGACCGGGGATATGGGAGCTGTAATGAGATGTCTGAACGGAGCGGGATTGACACCACTTGAGGTGTTTATCAGAGAGGATGGCGGCTATCGTCGGGTGACGACGTGATTTATTTCGACGCGGCGGCCACCACGCTGGAAAAACCCGCCCGGGTACGCAGGGCCGCGGCATGGGCCGTAAACAGTTTGAGCTCGCCGGGCCGGGGCGGACACGCAGCCGCCCGGGAAGCGGAGGAAACCGCCTACCGCTGCCGCACCGAGGCGGCGGAGTTGTTCGGCGTGGAACGGCCGGAAAGCGTGGTTTTTACCGGCAATGCCACACACGGCCTGAATATCGCCATTCGCTCTCTGGTAAAGCCCGGGAGCCGTGTGGTGATCTCAGGGTATGAGCACAACGCGGTGACGCGGCCGCTCTGCGCCATCGACGACGTGACGTTGACGGTGGTGGATACTCCGCCGTTCCGGGCAGATCTGGCGGCGGAGGCCTTTGAGAGAGCACTGGATCTGGGCGCGGACACGGTGATCTGCAACCACGTGTCCAACGTGTTTGGCTGCGTCCAGCCTGTGGAGGAGATCGCGGAGCTCTGCCGTCTCCGGGGTGTGCCGCTGATCGTGGATGCGTCCCAGTCCGCCGGTGTGCTGCCTGTCCGCATGGACCGGCTGCAGGCGGCGTTTATCGCCATGCCGGGGCATAAGGGCCTGTACGGGCCCCAGGGAACGGGGCTGCTGCTGTGCGGAGCAGAGGCGAACCCGATCCTGTTCGGGGGAACGGGGAGCCTCTCCCGACTTCAGGATATGCCGGAGGAGCTGCCGGACCGGCTGGAGGCTGGTACCCACAATATGCCCGGGATCGCCGGGCTGCTGGAGGGAATACGCTTTGTGAGGCAGGCGGGACCGGACAGAATCGCGGCGCATGAAAGGCAGTTGACCCGTCGGCTGGCAGAGCAGTTGGATGCGCTTCCGGGAATCCGCCTCTGGCTGGCAGAGGAGCCGGAGCAGCAGGCGGGCGTTCTCTCATTCCAGGCGGAGGGCCGAGACTGCGAGGAGTTTGCCGCGGAGCTGGGACGCAGGGGGGTCGCCGTGCGGGCCGGACTTCACTGTGCGCCGCTGGCGCACCGCACGGCGGGGACCTTGGACCGTGGTACGGTGCGCGTCAGCTTTTCCGCGTTCAATACGCCGGAGCAGACAGACCGTTTTGTCGGTGAAATCCGGGATATCCTTCGTGATAATGTAACATGATTGACACACTTTTTTTGTTGCAATTTCCCAATATTTTTTATATAATAGATAATATCTATGAGTATGCGCAGATGAAGGGGATTTGCCGATGGAAAGGGTTTTGTCTCTCTTGGAGAATATCGGAAGATATCTGCTGTTGATCCGCCCGGTGGACGTGTTGGATATGGCTATCATCGCCTATCTGGTCTACCGGCTGCTGAAGCTGGTCAAGAGCAAGCGGGCGGAGAATATCCTGAAGGGTGTGGCGGTGTTCCTGCTGGCCCTTTGGGTGAGTCAGGCGCTGCAGCTCAACGCCATCAACTATGTGCTCAAACACATCGTTGAGTTCGGCGTTCTGGCGCTGATCATCGTGTTCCAGCCGGAGATCCGTCAGCTGCTGGAAAGTCTGGGCGGACGGAATATCCGGCTGCTGCAGCTGTTCTCTCCGGAGGTACGGGCCACGGAGCTGGAGCAGGCCATCGATCAGACGGTGATCGCCTGCACGGAGATGTCCAAGACCCGGACGGGCGTACTGATCGTGTTTGAACGGAAGCTGCTGCTGGACGATATCGTTCGCACCGGCACGACGCTGGACGCGTCGGTTTCCAGCGAGCTGCTGAAAAATATCTTCTTTGTGAAAGCACCGATGCATGACGGCGCGGTGATCATCCGCGACGGCCGTATTTTGGGCGCCGGATGTATGCTGCCGCTGTCCAAGAACACCAACCTGAGCCGTGATCTGGGGATGCGTCACCGGGCCGGCATCGGCATGAGCGAGAATTCCGACGCGGTGGTGGTCATCGTTTCGGAGGAAACGGGTTCCATCTCCGTGGCGCTGGGCGGTATGCTGAAGCGGCACCTGATGCCCGAGACACTGAGTAAGCTTCTTCGCAACGAGCTGATGCCCGCCGCGGAGGAGGAGAACGCGAAGACGTCCGCAAATCTGTTCAAGCAGCTGCGGAGCCTGGGAAGGGGGGACCAGAATGGAAAAAACTAAAGGGAGGATGACTCTCCGGATCATCATTTCGATTCTGGTCGCCATAGCCGTTTGGATCTATGTGGACGTGGGGCAGGCGACTACCGTCAAGACACGGGTGCGGGACGTGCCCGTGGAGTTTGCCTATGAATACAGCGTGCTGGCCGACCGGGGGCTGATGCTCCTGAGCGGATATGACACCACCATCGACCTCAAGATCGAGGGTCCCCGGCGGGAGCTGTGGAAGCTGGACAAGGAGGCAATCCGCATCGTGGCGGATACCTCCAGCATCACGGAAACCGGCGTCCAGGCCCTGACCTATCAGGTGGTACTCCCGGACAACGTATCCCGGAACGAGCTGAAGGTGGAGGCCAGCGCCTATACCGTCACGGTGACGGTGGGAGAGCTGTACACGAAGGAGATCCCCGTATACTGCGTGGTTCGGGGCGAACTGGCAGGGGGATTCTATGGCGAGACCGTGCAGCTGGATCCGGAAAAGCTCACGCTCCGGGGGCAGCGGGACGACCTGCTGAACGTCAGCTATGCCGAGATCGTTTTGGACGTCAGCGGCGCCACCAAGACCGTGGTTCAGGGCATCGCCTATACGCTGTATGACTATAACGACGTGCCGGTGGAGAACGAGAGGATCCGCACCGCCACGAAGATGATCCAGGCGACGATGCCGGTTTATACCACCAAGGAGGTCCCGTTGGCGATCCACTTTATCGAGGCGCCGGGCTCTACGGAGGCGACGATGTCGTGCACCCTCGTTCCGAAGACGGTGACTCTGGCAGGTGAGAAGGCGGTGCTGGATGAGATCGAGCAGATCCTGCTGGGTGAGATCTATCTGCAGGATCTGGAAAACTCCCAGACCTTTGTCTATGAGATCCCTGTCCCGGAGGGCACTACCATGGTGGGCGACGTGACGGAGACCACGGCCACCATCGTGGTGACCGGTGTGACGGAAAAAACTTTGGCGGTAACGAGTTTCGTCCTTCCCGATGCGCCTGAGGGATATCAGGTGACGCCTGTGACGGAAAGCCTAAACGTGATGCTGCGCGGCCTCACAAGGGAGATCGACGCGCTGAAGGCGGAAAATATCATCGTGACAGCGGACCTCTCCAATATCAACGCGGAGGGCAACTACACGGTCCCCGTGACCGTGGAGATCTCCGGTTACGAAAACGTCAGCGCCAAGGGCAACTATCAGATCATTGTCAACGTGGCGCCGGCGACGAACGATGGGACCGGTGAAGTCGGCGAGAACGGCGAGACCGGAAACGGATGACCCTCCGGAAAGGAGCATAAACATGACACAAATCGCAACGGTGGAGGAGATCCTTTCCGGCGGGTATGCCAGGATCTCCGTCCCCCGCAAATCTGCCTGCGGCCACGACTGTGAGGACTGCGCCGGCTGCGGCGTGACAGGCACCGCCGTCCGGGCCAGGGCGAAGAATGACCCCGGCGCCCAGCCCGGACAGAAGGTGGTGGTGGAGAGCAGCACCAAAAAGCTGTTGGGCGTGGTACTGCTGGTCTATATCCTGCCGCTGGTCTGCTTCCTGCTGGGATATTTCCTCACGGAGGGGCTGGCGGAGTCAATCCGCTACGGCATTGCCATCGGCGCGGCCGCGCTGGCGTTTATCCCCTGCGTGATCTACGACCGGTACGCCCGGCGCCATGAGACGCTGACCTATACGATCCTGCGGGTGTTTTGAGATGTTCGGCTACGTGCACCCGGCCCTGGACAAGCTGGACCGGGAAAACCAGGAGCGGTTTCAGGCAGCGTACTGCGGCCTGTGCCACACGCTGGGGAGGCGATACGGTCTGACGGCCAGACTGTTTCTCAACTACGACCTGACATTCCTTGCCATGCTGCTGGGCCCGCGCTGTGACAGTACCGAACGGCGCTGCGCGGTGCATCCCATCCGAAAGCGGCCCTGTGCCTGCCGGAGCGACGCCCTGGACACGGCGGCCGACCTCAGCGTGATCCTGCTCTGGTGGCAGATCCGGGACGGCATCAAGGACCATGGCCTCTGGAAGAGCATGAAATACAGGGCGGCGGCGCTGCTGCTGGGGCGAGCTTACCGAAAGGCCAGACGGCTGCAGCCGGCCTTCGCGGAGAATACCCGCGCCCGGTTGGACGAGCTGTCCCGGCTGGAGGCGGAGAGCTGTCCCTCCATTGACAGGCCCGCCGACTGCTTTGCCAGGCTGCTGGCGTATACGGCGGTAGGCGAGGAGGACCCGGCTCGTCGGCGCGTGCTGGAGCAGATGCTCTATCACCTGGGGCGTTGGATCTACCTGGTGGACGCAGCGGACGATCTGCAGAAGGATTTTCGCCAGGGATGCTATAATCCCGTGGGTCTGCGCTTTTCCCATGAATACGGCGTGCTGACGGCGGAGAGCCGGGAGGAGCTGGGACAGACGCTGGACCAGTCCGTCCGCATGATGGCGGCGGCCTTTGAGCTGACGGATTTCGGCGAGTATGAGAAGGTCATCGAAAGCGTGGTTTACGCGGGACTTTACCTGGTCGGCGCGGCGGTTTTGAATGGCACCTTCCACAGACAGGCCAAGAGAGATAAACAGTAAGAAAGGCAGGATCTGCATATGCGTGATCCCTATCAGGTTCTGGGGGTACCCAGTACGGCGACGGATGAGGAGGTCAAGAAGGCCTACCGCAATCTGGCCCGCAAGTATCACCCGGACAACTATCACGACAATCCCCTGGCAGATCTCGCCCAGGAGCGGATGAAGGAGATCAATGAGGCCTACGAGGCGATCCAGGCCCAGCGCAAGGGCCACGGTCCCGGCGGAGGATACAGCCAGGGAAGCTATACCCAGAGCGGATACACCGGCTATTACGGCGTCGATCCCCTGTACCAGCGTGTTCGCGGGGCCATCAACCAGGGAAACCTGAACCTGGCGGAGGAGCTTTTGAACAGCCGGACGGATCGGGACGGAGAGTGGCACTTCCTGAAGGGCAGCATCTGCTATCGCCGGGGCTGGATGGACGAGGCCAAGCAGTATTTCGAGACGGCAGTCCAGATGGATCCGGACAACGGAGAATACCGGCACGCCCTGGACGTGATGGAGGGCCGGCAGAGCGCCTATCAGCCCGAGGGATACCGGGCCATGACTACCACCGGCTGCGGAAACGACAGCTGCAGCCGCATCTGCGGCACGCTGCTGTGTATCAACTGCCTGACCGGCGGCGGATTTTATTGCTGCTGCTGAGCAGGGAAGGGAGCGAGTAGATTGGTTAAGAGCATGACCGGCTACGGCCGGGCCAGAGAGACAAGAAACAAGCGGGATATCACCGTAGAGGTCCGCAGCGTGAACAACCGCTACCTGGACTGCACGGTGAAGATGCCCAGGGCCTATATTTTTGCCGAGGACGCCATCAAGGCGCAGGTGCAGAAGGCCATCTCCCGGGGCAAGGTGGACGTGTTCGTCACCGTCGACACCAGTGCCGCGGACGTGGCGGTGGTGTCCGTGAACGAGCCGCTGGCAAGGAGCTACTACCAGGCGCTGACCAGGCTGCGGGACACCTTCGATCTGGAGGGGGATATCACCGCTGTGACACTGGCCAAGTTCCCTGACGTGCTGACCGTCACCAAGGCGGAGGAGGACGTGGAGACCATTTCTGCCGACATCTGCGCCGTTTTGGAGGACGCGCTGGAGGCCTACAACGCCATGCGCGCCGTGGAGGGGCGTAAACTGGCGGAGGATATCAACCGCCGGGTCGCCACCATCGAAGCAGTGGTGGGCAAGGTGGAGGAGCGGTCCCCCCAGACGGTGGGTGCATACCGGGAGCGGCTGGAGAATAAGATGCGGGAAGTGCTCCAATCTACCGCTATCGACGAGAGCCGCATTTTGACGGAGGCTGCCATCTTCGCCGACAAGGTGGCCGTGGACGAGGAGACGGTGCGGCTGCGCAGCCACATCGCCCAGCTGCGGGACATGCTGCAGGGCGGCGAGCCGGTGGGCCGGAAGCTGGATTTCCTGATCCAGGAGGTCAACCGGGAGTGCAACACCATCGGCTCCAAGTGCAACGACCAGACCATCGCTCAGGATGTGGTAAGCATGAAGGCTGAGGTGGAGAAGATCCGCGAGCAGGTCCAGAACATCGAGTGACGGATCGGAGGGTATTATGCAGCTTGTGAATATCGGCTTCGGCAATCTGGTCTCCGCCCAGCGGCTGCTGGCCATCGTCAGCCCGGACAGCGCGCCCATCAAGCGGCTGATCCAGGAGGCAAGAGACAGGGGTATGCTGATCGACGCCACCTACGGGCGCAAGACGGCGTCCGTTCTGATCATGGACAGCGACCATGTGGTGCTGTCGGCCCTCTCCGCGGAGAAGCTGGCGGGACGCATGGGCTTGACGATAGAGGATTGGGAGGAAGAGAATTGAACAGAAGAGGCAAGACGTTTATCATTTCCGGACCCTCCGGCGTGGGCAAGAGCACCGTGCTGCGGGGCTTGTTCCAGGACCGGGATGACCTGTATTTTTCCGTTTCCGCCACCACAAGAGCGCCCCGTGAGGGTGAGGTGGACGGGAAGGACTACCATTTTATCACTGCTGACACGTTTCGCCGTATGATCGAGGAGGACGCCTTTCTGGAATACGCTGAATACGTCAGTAATTTTTACGGTACGCCCAAGAAATTCGTGGACGAGGCCATGGAGCAGGGCAAGGACGTGATCCTGGACATTGAGATCCAGGGCGCCACCCAGGTCTGCACCAAGCGCCCGGAGACCGTGCGCATCTTCATCGCGCCTCCCAGTTGGGAGGAACTGGAGCGGCGTCTCACCGCCAGAGGCACCGACACCCCGGAGAAGATTCAGAAGAGATTGCTCCGGGCCAAGGTGGAGTTGGCTTCCGCCAGCGTATACGACTACTTTGTCATCAACGACACGGTGGAGCAGGCCGTGGAGGAGCTGCGGGCCATCCTGCTGGCAGAGCACTGCCGACCGGCCGAGCGGATCGACCTGATCGAGAATCGTTGAATTGTTAATTATTTTGCCGAAAGGCAGATTGGAAGGTAATTCACTATGATGCTGTATCCCGCAATGAACAAGCTGACCGAGCATGTTCCCAACCGCTATATGATGGTCAACGTGGTAGCTCGCCGCGCCCGGCAGATCGCCGAGGAGGCGGAGAAGAACGAGGAGCACCTGGCCGAGAAACCTGTGACCATGGCCATCAACGAGGTGGCGGAGGGCAAGTTCGAGGCCAGCACCATCAACACCCGCATCGACGAGAAATAAGGAAGCTGTTTTAGAAAGGGGAGTACGTCAATGCCGCAGATCGCAAAAGTTGCTGTCGCAGCGGCGACCTATGCCATTGACAAGCCCTACGATTATCTGGCGCCGGAAGAGGCACTGCCCGGCCAGCGGGTCCTGATTCCGTTTGGCAGGGGGAACCGTACCGGCGAGGGACTGATCCTGTCTGTCCGCCGGGAGGTGCCGGATAAGCCGCTGAAGGCCATTCGGGAGCTGCTGGACGCAGAGCCTGTGGTGACGGAGCGGGAGATCAAGCTGGCTCTGTGGATGCGGCAGCGATACTTCTGCACCTTCTACGACGCCATCCGCACCATTCTTCCCGCCGCCGTTTGGTACCGCTACCGGGAGGTCTGGCAGGTAAACGGTGAGGCGTCCGGTGAGGGATCTACCGACAGGGCGGCAGAGGTGCTCGCGCTGCTGCGGCAGGAGCCCATGGAGACCGATGAGCTGAAGGAGCGCTTCGGTGAGTCGGTGCTGCCACTGCTGCGGCAGATGGAACGGGACGGCCTTGTCACCGCTGTGACGGAGAGCGACCGGAAGGTGAAGGACAAGGTCGTCACTATGGCGTCCTTGGCGGTTTCGGCGGAATCGGCGCTGGAGCAAGTGACGGGGAAGAGCCGCAAAGGTCCGCGGCAGGTGGAGGCGGTGAAGCTTCTGACCCGGGCCGGCGATGTGTCTCTCCATGATCTTTTCTATTTTACCGGCGTGACCCGACAGGGCCTTACCAGCCTGGAAAAAGCGGGCATCATCCGCCTTTGGCAGCAGGAGGAGTATCGTATCTCCTCCGCTGACTACGCTGTAAAGGCATCTGACATTACACTGAATGACGAGCAGCAGGGCGTCTTTGAGGAGCTCCTGCGGCAGGCTCTGTCCGGGAAAGCCGGCGTGACGGCCCTGGAGGGCGTCACAGGCAGCGGAAAGACGCTGATCTATATCCGCCTGGCGCAGGAGCTGCTGCGGCGCGGCAAGAGCGTGATGATCCTGGTGCCGGAGATCGCCCTGACGCCCCAGATGATGGCCCGTTTTACCGCCTATTTCGGCGAGGAGGTGGCCCTTCTTCACAGCGGGCTGCGGATGACAGAGCGGTACGATCAGTTTAAACGGATCCGCCGGGGTGAGGCCCATATCGTACTGGGTACCCGTTCAGCGGTGTTCGCGCCCCTGGAGAACATCGGCCTCATCGTGTTGGACGAGGAGCAGGAAGCCTCCTATGAATCGGAAAATGCCCCCTGCTACCACGCCCGGGACATCGCCAAATACCGCTGCGTTCAGGAGAACGCCCGCTTGGTGCTTGGGTCGGCCACGCCCACGGTGGAAACAGCCTATCAGGCCCGGCAGGGCACCTATCAGCTGGCCCGGCTGCGCCGGCGCTATAATGAGCAGCGGCTCCCACAGGTCCTTCTGGCGGATATGCGCCAGGAGCTGCGGGACGGCAATACCGGCGCGATCAGCCGGGTGCTGGCCCGGGAGCTGCAGAGGAATATCGAATGCGGACAGCAGAGCATCCTGTTTTTGAACCGAAGGGGCAACAGCCGCCAGCTGCTCTGTCCCAACTGCGGCTATGTGCCCCAGTGCCCCCGGTGCAGCGTATATCTCACGTACCATTCCGCCAACGGGCGGCTGATGTGCCACCACTGCGGCCACTCGGAGAAGGCACCGGAGACCTGCCCAGACTGCAGCGGCGCCTTGAAGCATATGGGCGTCGGCACACAGAAGGTGGAGGAGGCGCTGCACACGCTGTTTCCCGACGTGGAGATCCTGCGAATGGACGCCGACACGGTGAGCATGGGACATGAAAAGCTGCTTCGGGATTTCGAGGAGAAGAAGATACCCATTCTGCTGGGGACGCAGATGGTCGCCAAGGGCTTGGATTTTGAAAACGTGACGCTGGTGGGCGTCCTGGCGGCGGATCAGAGCTTGTACGTGGATCACTTCCGGGCGGCAGAGCGGACCTTCAGCCTGCTGACCCAGGTGGTGGGACGGGCCGGTCGGGGCAAAAAAACCGGACGGGCCGTGATCCAGACCTATACGCCGGAAAACGACGTGATCCAGGCGGCGGCCCGACAGGACTACGAGCGATTCTATGAGGGTGAGATCCGCATGCGGCGCATCCGACGGGACCCGCCCTTTGCCGATCAGTTCGTTATCACCGTTACAGGGCCCGAGGAGTCGGAGGTGCGCCGTGCCTGCGGCGAATTGCGCCAGGGTCTGCGCGCCGCCGCGGCGAAGCCGCCCTATGACGCCCTGGAGCTGGAGATCATCGGGCCGGCACCGGCGCCGGTGGTGAAGGTGAACAACCGTTACCGCTACCGCGTTACGGTGATCGGACGAAATGAGAAGCTGCTGCGAGACCTGATCGCGGCATTTATGAAAGAGTTTGCCCGGCGGAAGGAAAACCGCAATATGGGCATTTTCACAGACTGCAATCGAATGGATTGAGGTGAGCAACATGGCTTTGCGGAAAATTGTAGTACAGGGCGACGAATGCCTTGCCAAAAAATGCCGTGTGGTGACGGATTTCAATGCCCGTCTCCACACGCTGCTGGATGATATGACCGACACGCTGAAGGACAGCGGCGGCGTGGGCCTGGCGGCGCCCCAGGTGGGCGTTCTGCGCCGGGTGTGCGTGGTGATGAATGAGGACGACGAGATCATCGAGCTGGTCAACCCGGTGATCATAGCCACGGAGGGGGAGCAAACCGGCCTGGAGGGCTGCCTCAGCGTCCCCGGCAAGTACGGCGTAGTGACAAGACCCTACCTGGTGCGGGTCCGCGCACAGGACCGCAACGGTGAATGGTTTGAGGTGGAGGACGAGGGGCTCACCGCCCGGTGCTTCTGCCATGAGATCGAGCACCTGGACGGCCATCTCTTTGTAGAACACACGGACCGGCTGATGAGCGGCGAGGAGCTGGAGGAATATATCCGGGAACACGAGCAGGAGGAAGAGGACGAATGAGGATCCTGTTCATGGGAACGCCAGACTTCGCCGTTGCGTCGCTGCGGCGGCTGGTGGAGGACGGCCATGAGCTCTGCGGCGTCTTCACCCAGCCGGACAAGCCCAAAAACCGCGGCCACAAGCTGGCCTTTTCACCGGTGAAGGAGTACGCGCTGTCCCGGGACCTGCTAGTCTATCAGCCTCTCAAGATGCGGGACGGTACAGCGCTGGCCCTGGTGCGGGAGCTTGCGCCGGAGCTGATCGTGGTAGCCGCCTACGGCAGGATTCTGCCGGAGGAGATTTTGAACGCGCCGCGGTTGGGCGCCATCAACGTCCACTCCTCGATCCTGCCCAAATACCGTGGCGCGGCGCCCATCAACTGGGCGATCATGAACGGGGATACGGTGACCGGCGTGACCATCATGTATATGGCAAAGGAGCTGGACGCCGGGGATATCATTCTCTGCAAGGAGACGGCGATCGACCCGGAGGAGGACGCGCTGGAGCTGACGGAGCGCCTGGCGGAGCTGGGTGCCGAGGCCCTCAGTGATGCGGTTAGCCGCCTGGCAGACGGGACGGCAAGCCGCACCCCCCAGGATCAAAGCGCCTATACCTACGCCCCCATGCTGGGGCGGGAGCTGTCGGAGATCGACTGGGGCCGCAGCGCCCGGCAGATCCATGACCAGGTCCGTGGGCTAATCCCCTGGCCCTGCGCCAAGACGTTGCTACAGGGCAATGTGGTGAAGGTATACCGGACGGCACTGGGCGACGCTACGGATAAATGCCCCGGAGCGTTCCTATCCGCTGACAAGCGGGGGATCGCCATCGCCTGCGGTGACGGCACCAGTCTCCGGATCACGGAGCTGCAGCCGGAGGGCGGCAAGCGAATGGCGGCGGCGGCCTATCTGGCAGGCCATCCCATCAAAACGGAAGCATGAGTGAGAAGAGAGTTTCCACCGCGCGGGACACCGCGCTGGAGGTTTTGACACAGATATCCAGCGCCAACGCCTGGTCCGACGGCAGCCTGAAGCGCACCATCGCCAAAAACGGGCTGGACAGCCGTGACGCTGCCCTCGCTACCCGGATCTGCTACGGCGTGATCCAGAACCGGATGCTGCTGGATTACTATATCGGGTGCTTTTGCACCCAGCGGCCCCATCACCTGGAGCCGGTCATTCTGAATATCCTGCGCCTCGGGGCATACCAGATCCTGTTTATGGATAAGATCCCCCACCGGGCGGCGGTCAACGAGGCTGTGGAGATGGTCAAGCGACACGGACGGCCCCGGGCGGCCGGCCTGGTGAACGCGGTGCTGCGGAAGTTTGTGACCAACTGGCTGGATATGCCGGACCTGCCAAAGGACTCCCGGCTGTCCTGGCTCTCCGTGCGCTACAGCCATCCCAAGTGGCTGGTCCAGCGGCTCATGGGCGAGATCGGGGAGGAGGAGACGGAGCGGTTTCTCCAGTGCGACAATGAGATTACCCCCGTCACCATCCAGACGAACCGGCTGAAAATCAGCGATGAGGAGCTGGAGAAGGAGCTGCATCTTGCGGGCGTTTCCACCCAGCGACATCCCTGGCTGTCGGGATGCTTCCAGGTGTCCGGTACCGGCGACCTGGAGAGCATGACAGCGTTCCGGGAGGGACATTTCACGGTGCAGGACGCCGCGGCGCGGCTGGTGGCCGTGGCGGCTCAGCCCCGGCCCGATGACCGGGTGCTGGACGTCTGTGCCGCTCCCGGCGGCAAGTCCTTCGCTCTGGCCATCGACATGGGCGATCGGGGCGAGATCCTGGCCTGTGACGTCCATCCCCACAAGCTGAAGCTGCTGGAAAACGGCGCAGCCCGACTGGGCATCCGGAGTGTGCGCACCGCCCTGGCAGACGGACGGGAGCCCCATACCGCGTGGCAGGGGCAGGCCGACCTGGTGGTGGCCGACGTACCCTGCAGCGGGCTGGGCATCATCCGGAAAAAGCCGGATATCCGCTATAAGGACCCGGAGGAGCTGGCAAAGCTGCCGGAGGTGCAGCGGGCCATTCTGGCCAACGCGGCCGCTTATGTCCGGCCCGGCGGCGCGCTGATCTACTCCACCTGTACCGTGCTGCGCGCGGAAAACGAGGCGGTGACGGACGATTTTCTGGCCGGGCATCCGGACTTTTGCCGTGAAGCGTTTGAACTGCCGGGTCCCATCGGGACGGTGAACGGACAGATCACCCTGTGGCCGCAGCGCCACGGAACGGATGGATTCTATATCTGCCGAATGCGCAAAAAAACTGAGGAAGCAACATGATCGACGTCAAATCCATGTCCCAGGAGGAGCTCACGGAGTACCTTCAGCAGCTGGGAGAGCCGGCCTACCGGGGAAAACAGATCTTCACATGGCTCCACCGGGGGATCACCTCCTTCGGCGAGATGAGCAACCTCTCCAAGTCCCTGCGGCAAAAGCTGGAGGAGCAGTGCGCGATCACGGCGCCCGTGGCGGCCCGCAAGCAGGTCTCCCGGATGGACGGCACCATCAAGTACCTCTGGCGGCTGGGCGACGGCAACTGCATCGAAACGGTGCTGATGCGATACCACCACGGCAACACCGTATGCATCTCCTCCCAGGTGGGGTGCCGGATGGGCTGCGCCTTCTGCGCCTCCACCATAGCCGGCAGGGTGCGGGATCTGACCCCCTCAGAGATGCTGGATCAGGTGCTCTTTACCCAACTCGACGCCGGGGAGGAGATCTCCAACATTGTGCTGATGGGTATCGGCGAGCCTATGGACAATCTGGATAACGTGCTGAAATTCCTGGAGCTGGTAAATCACCCGGATGGGTTGAATATCGGCATGCGGCATATCAGCCTGTCCACCTGCGGCGTAGTGCCGGGGATCGATCGACTGGCGGAGCTGCGGCCGCAACTGACATTGTCCGTGTCGCTCCACGCGCCGGACAGCGAGACCCGGAGCCGCATCATGCCGGTGAACCGGGCCTACGACGTTGAGGAGCTTTTCGCGGCCTGCCACCGGTACTTTGAAAAGACGGGACGGCGGATCTCCTTTGAATACGCCATGATCGACGGTCTGAATGACAGCGACTGGCAGGCAGATCTGATCGCCCGCAAGATACAGGGCATGCCCGGACACGTGAATCTGATCCCGCTGAATGACGTGGTGGAGAGCCCGTTCAAGCCCAGCAGGCGGATCGGAGCATTTCAAAAGCGACTGGAATCCCACGGCATCACCGCCACCGTGCGGCGAAGCCTGGGCAGTGATATCGACGCCTCCTGCGGCCAGCTCCGCCGCAAGGCGCTGGAAGAGGAAGGGGCGCTGACATGAGAACCTGGGGAATCACCGATACCGGCCTGGTGCGGGAAGAAAATCAGGACGCCTACGCCATCTGGACGACGGGACCTTACACGATCGCAGTGGTCTGTGACGGAATGGGCGGCACCAACGGCGGCCGCCTGGCCAGCAGCATCGCGGTGGATGTGTACCGCCAGCAGATGGAGGAAAACCTGCGGGCGGATATGGGACCGGAACAGATCAGTCAGGCCTCGCGGTTTGCCATCTCCCTGGCAAACACGCGGATCCGAGCGGCAGCGGCCGGAATCCCCGGATGTGAGCGAATGGGCACGACGCTGGTATCCGTTGTCGCTCAAGATGGAATGGCTATGGTCAGCAACATCGGCGACAGCCGCGCCTACCACATTACCGGGGAGGGGATCACCCAAATCTCCCGGGACCACTCTGTTGTGGAGAACATGGTGGAGCGGGGAGACTTGACGCCGTTGGCGGCGCGTCGTCACCCCAACCGCAATTTGATTACCAAGGCGCTGGGGCCGGACCCGGAGGTGTCGCCCGACACATTCCCGGTGGACTGGAAGCAGGGGGATTTTATTCTCCTCTGCTCGGACGGTCTCGTCAACACCGCGTCCGACCAGGAGATCCTCTTTGAGGTGATCCACGGCGGAGAACCGGACGATTGCCTGGAACGGCTGCTGACTCTGTCAAAGATACGCGGCGCTCCGGACAATGTGACAGCCGTGCTGCTGATGAATCTATGAGCGGCTATGGTTCGGTTTGCAAGGTCAAGGGAAAGGACAGGACATTATGATGGATCAATATATTGGTAAAATGCTGGACAACCGCTATGAGCTGCTGGAGCTCATCGGTAAGGGCGGCATGGCCAACGTATATAAAGCGAAGTGTCACAGGCTGAATCGCCTGGTGGCGGTGAAAATTCTCAAGAGCGATCTGGCCGAGAACGCTGATTTCCGGCGGAGATTCCGGGATGAGTCCCTGGCGGTCGCCCAGCTCTCCCATGCGAACATCGTGTCGGTATACGATGTGTCCCGCAGCGAAGGGTTGGACTATATCGTTATGGAGCTGATTGACGGCATCACGCTGAAGCAGTACATGGAGCGGCGAGGCAAGATGGACTGGCGGGAGGCGCTGCACTTCATCACCCAGATCATGCGGGGCTTGAGTCATGCCCACAGCCGCGGCATCATTCACCGGGATATCAAGCCCCAAAACATCATGGTCCTGCGTGACGGCAGCGTGAAGGTGGCTGATTTCGGCATTGCCTGCCTGGCAAACGCCAGCCAGACGCTGACGCAGGAGGCCTTGGGAAGTGTGCACTACATCTCCCCGGAGCAGGCCAGGGGAGACCGGACCGACGCGCGTTCCGATATCTATTCCGCCGGCGTGGTGCTCTATGAGATGTTGACGGGCCGCCTGCCCTTTGAAGGAGACAGTGCCGTTTCTGTGGCGATCCAGCACCTGAGTTCCGTACCTCTGGCGCCAAGGGATATCAACCCGGACGTACCGGCGGGCCTGGAGCTGATCACCATGAAGGCCATGAACCCAAGCCTTGACAAGAGATATCCCTCCGCCGACGCCATGCTGGAGGATTTGGAGAAGTTCCGTAAGGACCCCAATACAGATATGGAGTATATCCGCACGGAGATGGCGGAAAAGGCCAGCGATGACCCCACGCAGCCGATCCCTGTTGCCGAGGTGGCGGCAAAGACCGGCCGGAGCGGCAAGAAACCGGGAAAAGCGCCGGAAGCGCCGCCAGAGGATCCCGATGAGACTGCTCGCGATAAAAAACGCATTGCCATCATCCTCGGCGGCTTTGCCGCGGCACTGCTGTTGATCCTTCTGCTGTTCAAGCTGATCTTCGGAAATATGGGCGGCTCCAACACCCCGGACTCCTACGAGGTGCCAAAAATCTTGGGGCTGACCATCGAGCAGGCCATGGAGCTGCCGGAGATCAAGGATATCTTTGAGATCAAACAGATCGGCACCCGTACTGACGAGTCCTACCAGCCGGGCCAGATCCTGGAGCAGGATCCGGCGGCGGGACGGACCCGCAAGGGAAACCTTGTCATCAACGTTATCGTCTGCGCCGAGGAGGAGAAGGGTGAGATGCCCAACCTCATCGGTATGGACTATCAGGAGGCCAAGACCCAACTCATCAACATGAATCTGGATCTTACCATCAGCACCCAGAGCGAGTTTTCAGACACCCAGGCCGAGGGGCAGGTCATCCGCACCACCCCCGGCACCGGCGGCGAGCTGAAAAAAGGAGCGGCCGTCACCATCGTTTACAGCCTCGGCCCGGAGGTCAGGCTGGTGAAAGTGCCGTCCTTCATCGGACTAAGCCTGGACTCCGCTATCAGCCAGGCGGAGAGCACCGGACTGCGGGTGGGTCAGAGCGAATACGTCAACAGCGACGATCCGGAGGGCGCCATCATCGATCAGAGCCTTGACGCCAAGACGGAGGTCCCGGAGGGTACCGTGATCTACTTCACCATCAGCAAGGGGCCCGTCATGGTGGATGTGCCCCGCGTGATCGGTATGGGGGTGAACGAGGGAATATCCATGCTCCGGAACAAGGGGCTGGAGGTCTCCGTCGTGGAACTGCCGGGCGAGGAGCCGGCAGGCATCATTACGGATCAGAACCATCTCGGAGATACAGTAGCTGTCGGAACAACCGTTACGATCTGGATCAGCCAGGGCCCGCAGGAACCGCCGCCTAATGATAACGGCGGCGGCTCAGGCGGCGGCGAAACCGACCCAGGTGGGGGAGGTGAGGGCTGATCAGAGGCAGGATCGAAAAGGCCCTCAGCGGCTTCTATTACGTGAACACCGGCGCGGAGATCCTGCAGTGCCGCGCCCGCGGCAAATTCCGCCGGCAGGGCCAGAGCCCCCTGGTGGGGGACTGGGTAGAGGTCCTTCCCCTGGGCGGCGGTGAGGGTATGATCGAGGCCATTGAGGCGAGGCAAAACGAGTTTTCCCGTCCTGCCGCGGCCAATGTCGACCAACTGGTGATCATCGCTTCCGGCGCTGTGCCGGTGACAGATCCCTACCTGATTGACCGGATCGCCGCCATTGCGGTGCTGAAGAACTGCCGGGTTCTGGTGGTGCTGAATAAGAGCGACCTGGATACAGCAGATGAGCTTTATGACCTGTACAGTGCCTCGGCCATCCCGGTGCTGAGAGTCAGCGCCGCCACTGGTGACGGCATGGAAGAGCTGCGGGCCGCAATAGACGGAAAGCTGAATGCCTTTACAGGCAATTCCGGCGTCGGAAAGTCCAGTATTCTCAATTGCCTGGTGCCGGAACTGGATCTGCCGGTAGGTGAGGTCAGCAAGGCGCTGGGTCGGGGACGGCACACCACGCGGCATGTGGAGCTGTTTTCTCTGGGCGGCGGCACTTATGTGATCGACACGCCGGGCTTTTCCTCCTTCGATACCGACGAGCTCAATTTGGAGTTGAAAGCGCGCCTGCCGGAGGCATTTCCGGAATTTGCCCCCTATCTCGGTCAGTGCCGATTCGTCGGCTGCCGGCATATCAAGGAAAAGGGCTGCGCCGTGTTGGAGGCGGTCGGGCGCAGGGAGATCCCCGCGCAGCGGCACCGCAGCTATGTGCGGCTTTATGAAGAACTGAAGGATCTGAAGGATTGGGAAAAATAGGGAAGCGCGGAGCGCCTGGTGGCGTTTCCGCGCTTTTTTCATATATTGGCATAGGAGGGGATCGGAGATGAGAAGGAGAGGCTGTGGAACGACCATCGGCCTGTGCGCCCTGGGACTTGGCCTGGGGATCCTGATCGCCGCATTTTTCCCGGTGGGGTTCCTGATGTTCCTGGTGGCGTTTCTGCTGATCGCCTGCGGCGTGGTTTGCCTGTGTGACAGGAGGTAGTGGATATGAAAATCATCGTCTGGAAGGCTCCGGTGGTTCTGCGCGGTCTGCTGCGCGCGATTTTCGGCGTGAAAGAATAAAGAAGGTCTTGCCCTCATATTCTTCCTACAAGTACTGGAAGGATGTGAGGGCAAAGCTATGGATCTGGAGTTGACGTTCAAGGAGATCGCCGGATTTGAGCCGGCAGGGGATCTTGTGGTAACCCATGAGGAGACGATGGAGACGGCCATCCCGGAGTACTGCCCGGATCTGGCCCGGATCGTCGATACGGTGGGGCAGATCAGACTGCGGGAAAAGACGCTGGCCGATGGGAAGCTGAATATGGGAGGCAGTATTCGCGTCACAGTGCTTTATACCTCCGAGGAGAGTCCCGGCCTGCGCAGTCTGACGCTGTCGCTTCCGTTCTCCTGTCGGGTGGACGATAAACGGGACTGTCAGAGTATCTGCGTGGACAGCCGCCTTTTAATGCTGGAAGCAAAGATGCTGGGTGCACGAAAACTCTATATCAGAGCGCTGCCGGAGTTTCGCGTAACTGGCTATCGACGGTGTGCTCAACGCCTGTGTACAGGCGTAGAAGCCAGCCAGCATCTCCAGCTGCACCGGGATCAGACGATTTTGCCGCTGATGACGGATGTGTGGGAGAGGGAATTCAATGTGGCCCAGGAGGTCCCGCTGTCTGATGATACAGAAGAAACAGGGGATCTGCTGATGTACCGGGTGTACCTTCGCATCACCGGCTGTCAGCACTTTGGCAGCAAGCTGGTCGTGAAGGGAGAGGCGGTGTTGTCTCTGCTGCTCCGGGATGAGGGTCAAAAGCTGAGGAGCCGTGAGGTGACGGTGCCGTTTTCTCAGATCCTGGACGGAGAGGATCTGCCGGAGGACGCCTCGTTCAGCTGCAGAGCCCGGATTCTGGAGGAGGAGATCCATCCGGTGCGGATGGAGAGCGGCGAGGCCCTGGGCGTGACGCTTCGCGCCGCTTTGACGGTTCGCACCTACCGGCAGGCGGAGATCGATTACATCACGGACCTATACAGTACCCGCTATAATACGATAGCCTCCCGGCAGACTGTTGCCATTCCCACAGAGCGTCCGCCGGAGGAACTGCATGCTGAGATCACCCAGCGGCTGGAGGGGACCGGCCCCTTTGTCTATATGACCGACGTGGGTATGACACCCCCGGAGATGACAACCGCTGAGGGGGATAGACCCACTGTGCGCTGCGGGGTGCATATGAAGGTGCTGTATCTGGACGAGGCGGATACCCCTGTGGTGGCGGAACGGTCCGCGGAGGTAAACGCGGAGGCCGCGCCCATGACCTCGTCTGTTTCAGCGAACGTAGGGCCGGAAATTCTGCAGCGGGGCGGAAACGGCTTTGACGTGCGCGTTCCTATCCTTATTCGGGCGGAGCAGGCGGCGGAGGAGGAGATCGTGGCCTTGACATCTGCCCAGCAGCAGGAGGAGATCGACCGTTCGACCATGCCGTCCCTGGTGCTGCGGCGGATGCGGGAGGGCGAAACACTGTGGGAAGTGGCAAAACAGTGTAAGACGGAGGAGCAGGCGATCCTGGCGGCCAACGGCTTGGAGGAGGGCGGAGTCCTGACCGATGTGATGCTGCTGATCCCGAAAGTGCGATAAGACGCAGAAAGAAAGCACCGGCGTACGACGCCGGTGCTTTCGTATGTTCCGCGAGCAGATCTGTAAGCCGGGTTCTGTCTTGACAGTCATCTATCTAGCCGTACCGTTGCCGGCACGGTCAAGCCACCCCGGGAGCGGTCGGGCCAACCATATGCTCCCTTACCGGTGTTGCTCCGGATAGAGTTTACAGCATCGGACTGTTCCCAGCCGATGGGTGAGCTCTTACCTCGCCTTTCCACCCTTACTGGCGGAGTTCCGCCAGCGGTATATCTCTGTTGCACTTTTCCTGAAGTCGCCTTCGGCGGGCGTTACCCGTTATCCTTGCCCTGTGGAGCCCGGACTTTCCTCATGGGCAGGCTTTCGCCTTACCCCCGCGACTGTCTGATCTGCTCGCGGTAGTATTGTATCCAAGCCGCCGGAAAAAGTCAATGCTCACAGTCGGTTTTTCCGACGAAAAACATTGAACTGACGAGCGGAAAGAGGTATAATTCTCCTGTATGAAATGCTATTCCCGGAGGGATAAACTGTGACGTTACACGACTATCTGGAATCTCTGAGATCCCGATCCGTAGCTGTGATCGGTATCGGCGTCAGCAATACGCCCTTGATCGAGCTGCTGGCAGATCACGGCATCGCCGTCACCGCCTGTGACCGCCGTGACCGGGCCGCGCTGGGCGAGCTGGCGGACCAACTGGAGGAACGCGGCATCGCGCTGCGGCTGGGTGACGACTACCTGGATGATCTGCGTCAGGACGTGATCTTCCGGACGCCGGGCCTGCGGCCGGACGTGCCGCAGCTCCGCGCGGCGGCGGAGCGGGGCAGCGAGGTGACCTCCGAGATGGAGGTGTTCTTCCGCGTCTGCCCGTGCCCCATTATCGCTGTGACAGGGTCGGACGGAAAGACCACGACCACGACCATCATCGCCGAGCTGCTGCGGGCGGCAGGCTATACCGTCCATCTGGGCGGCAACATCGGCCATCCCCTTCTGTGCGAGGCGGGGGAGATGAAGGCAACGGACTACGCCGTGCTGGAGCTCAGCTCCTTTCAACTGATGTCCATGACCTGCAGCCCGCATATTGCCGTTGTGACCAACCTGGCGCCCAATCACCTGGACTGGCACCGGGATATGGATGAGTATATCTGGGCCAAGGAGAACCTGATCCGCCACCAAAATGCGGAGGACGCGGCCGTATTCAATCTGGACAACGACGTTGCCCGGAAACTGGGCAGTCGGGCCAGAGGCCGCGTGCGCTTCTTCAGCCGGCAGGGCGAGGCCGATGACGGCGTATTTCTCCGGGATGGGACTATCGTTTCCCGGCGTGACGGGGCTGAGCGCGCGGTGATGACTGCGGCGGATATCAAGCTGCCCGGCGTCCACAACGTGGAGAATTACATGGCCGCCATCGCCGCGGTGGACGGCCTGGTGCCCGACGAGACCATCGCCCGCTTTGCCCGGGAGTTCGGCGGCGTGGAGCACCGCATCGAGCTGGTCCGCACCTGGCACGGCATTCGCTTCTACAACGACTCCATCGCCTCCAGCCCCAGCCGTACCATCGCCGGCCTCCGGTCCTTCCCGGAGAAGGTGATCCTGATCGCGGGCGGCTACGACAAGCACATCCCCTTTGACGTGCTGGGCCCGGAGATCGTGGAGCACGTGAAGCTGCTGGTGCTGTGCGGGGCCACGGCGGAAAAGATCGAGCAGGCCGTCAGAAACGCCCCTCAGTATGCCCCGGGCCGCCCGGAGATCCTCCATACCGCCCCCTTTGAAAAGGCGGTGGAGGCGGCCAGAAACGCCGCTGTGGAGGGCGACGCGGTGACGCTGTCCCCGGCCTGCGCGGCCTTTGACCAGTTCAAAAATTTCGCCGAGCGGGGCAAGACCTTCAAGGCTATCGTCAACAGCTGGCCGGAATAATTTTGCCGCAGCGGCATAACCTCTCTGGGGGTGTATGCCGTGAAGCGATGGCGCTATCTGCGGCTCTCCGCCCGCAGCCGCATCATGATCTGGCTGTCCGTTTTCGGGACGCTGCTGATTCTGCTGTGGGTGGTGGCGCTGATCCATATGAAGCCGATCCTGACCAATCTGGCAGAGGCAAAGGTCAACAATATCGTCAACCGGATCGTGTCCGACGCGGTCAACGAGGCGGTGGGCGATGGGATCATCAACTACGACGCTCTGGTGACGCTGGAGAAGGACGACTCCGGCCGCGTCACGGCGCTGCGCAGCAACATGGGGGAGGTCAACCGCCTCCAGACGGCCATCGCCGACGATATCCTGCAGCGGCTGGGAGAGGTGTCCACCTCGGATCTGTCCATCCCGCTGGGCACCCTGACCGGCTCGCCGCTGCTGGCGGGACGCGGTCCTGTGATCCGTGTGCGGATGCAGGCGGCAGGGTCCGTCTCTGCCGGCTTTCGCAACGACTTCTCCGCGGCGGGAATCAACCAGACCAAGCACCAGATCCTTCTGCGGGTGGACGTCCATATGGGGATCCTGCTGCCGGGATTTACCGCCTCCACCGGGGTGACCAACGAGATCGCCGTGGCGGAAACGGTGATTGTCGGCGGCGTGCCGGGCAGCTATACGTATTTCAGCACCTATCCGGAGGAGCTGCAGAAGTACGCGGAAGATTACATCTTGAATAACGGGTGATCACATGAACTATCGAGAAGAAATGAAGCGGCTCCGCGACGAGCTCAATGCCCATGGCTACCGCTATTACGTGGAGGACGCGCCCACCATTTCGGATTTTGAATACGACCATATGCTGCGCCGTCTGGAGGATCTGGAGCGGGAGCATCCGGAGGAGATCACGCCGGATTCCCCCACCCAGCGGGTGGGCGGTCCCGCCCTCAGTGAATTTGCCCCGGTGGAGCATCCGGTGCCGCTGGAGAGCCTCCAGGACGTATTTGACGGCGACGAGGTCCGGGAGTTTCTGGACCGCATGAGCGCCGCGCTGCCCCGGGCGGAGTACAGTGTGGAGCCCAAGGTAGACGGCCTTTCCGTGGCGCTGGAGTACCGTGACGGCGTGTTCGTCCGTGGCGCCACCCGGGGAGACGGTCGGGTGGGGGAGGATGTGACGGAGAATCTCCGTACCATCCGCTCCATCCCCATGGTGCTGCCGGACAAGCTGCCCAGGCTCATCGTCCGGGGCGAGGTCTATATGTCCCGGCAGGTGTTTGAGGAGATCAATGCCCGGCGGGAGATCGAGGGCAAGCCGCTGATGGCCAACCCCCGGAACGCTGCCGCCGGCTCTCTGCGCCAGCTGGACCCCAAGATCGCCGCCCAGCGGCGGCTGGACATCGCCGTTTTCAATCTGCAGCTGGCGGAGGGACGGACGTTTTCCAGTCACACCGAGACCATCGACTATCTGGCTACCCAGCATTTCAAGGTGATCCCCCACAAGTGCCTGCGCGGCGCGGAGGAGATCCTCACTGAGATCGAACGGCTGGGTGACCGGCGCATGGACTTTCCCTTTGACATCGACGGCGCGGTCATTAAGATCAACGCCCTGGATGACCGCGCGACCCTGGGCAGTACGGCGAAATGCCCCAAGTGGGCCATCGCCTACAAATATCCCCCGGAGCAGAAGGCTTCTGTATTGAAGAATATCGTGGTGCAGGTGGGCCGTACCGGTGTGCTGACGCCCAAGGCCGAGCTGGAGCCGGTGCGACTGGCGGGCACCACCGTCACCTACGCCACGCTCCACAACCAGGATTTCATCTCCGAAAAGGATATCCGCATCGGTGATACGGTGATCGTGCAGAAGGCGGGGGAGATCATCCCGGAGATCGTGGCGGTCATTCCCGAGAAGCGTCCTGCCGACACGGTGCCCTATTTCCTGCCGGACCGTTGTCCCGTCTGCGGCGCCCCGGTATCCCGGGACGAGGACGGCGCGGCCATCCGCTGTACCGGCGCCGAATGTCCCGCCCAGCGGCTGCGGAATCTCACCCATTTCGCCTCCCGGAACGCCATGGATATCGACGGCCTGGGACCGGCTGTGCTGAACCAGCTGATCGAGGCCGGGCTGGTAAAGACGGCGGCGGACCTCTACAGCCTGCAGGCGCAGGATATTGCCCGGCTGGACCGTATGGGGGAGAAGTCCGCGCAGAATGCCGTCAATGCCATTGCCGCCTCCAAAGAGAACGACCTCTGGCGGCTGATCAACGCCCTGGGCATCCGCCAGGTGGGCGACAAGGCGGCCAAGGTGCTGGCCAGTCACTTCGGCACCTTCGACGCCATGGCCGCCGCCACAGAGGAGGAGCTGACCGCCATCGACGACGTGGGCGCCGTGACAGCCGCCTATATCCGGCGCTGGATAGCGGACCCCCAGTCTCAGGATCTGGTGGCCGGTCTGAAGGCGGCTGGCGTCAACATGACCTGTAAAGAGGAAATGGTTGACAATCGTTTTGCTGGAATGATTTTCGTCCTCACCGGTGCGCTTGAGCGGTTTACTCGGGAGGAGGCCGGCGAGATGATCGAGAAGCGGGGCGGCAAATCCGCCGGGTCCGTGTCCAAAAAGACCACCTACGTGGTGGCCGGTGAAAACGCCGGCAGCAAGCTGCGAAAGGCCCAGGACCTGGGCATTCCCGTACTCACCGAGGAGGAGTTTTTGGCTCTGCTGTGACCGACGCTCGGTTGACAACCCTCCGCAGCCTTGATAAAATAAATTGTTAGTAGAATCATCACGTATCGGAGAAAGGAACGCCATGCCTTCTTCCAATGTATACAACCTGAAATATATGAGCAAGCTGTGCTCACCGGATCAAGCCGCCCGGATCATCAAAAGCGGCGACTGGATCGACATCGGCATGGGCGCCGGCTTTCCGTCGCTGATGGACGCCGCCATTGCCAAGCGAAAAGAGGAGCTGCGGGATGTGAAGATCCGCGGCAGCCTGATTTTTCAGCCCATCCAGATGGCGGAGTGCGACCCGGAGCGGAGACATTTTATCTACAACAGCTGGCACATGTCCTCCAACGAGCGGAAGCTCTTCGACCGGGGGCTTTGCAGCTTCACGCCCATGGTCTTCCGCAATCTGGGCGCCTATTATACTTATTTCCTGACGGTGAACGTGGCCATTCTGGCGGTACCGCCGATGAATGCCCACGGCTATTTCAACTTCTCCGTGGCCAACGCCTACGCGCGGGCTGTGCTGGATAAGGCGGACATCGTGATCCTGGAGGTCAACGAGAGGCTGCCCTGGGTCTACGGCGGACTGGACGAGTGCATCCATATCGACGACGTGGACATGATTGTGGAGGGCCCCCACGATCCGCTGCCCAGCCTGCCGCCCACCACGGCCTCTCCGGAGGAGATGAAGATCGCCGAATACCTGGTGCAGAATATGACCAACGGCTCCACGCTGCAGCTGGGCATCGGCTCACTCCCCAACGCCGTGGGGCAGATGCTGTCCAAGTCTGATCTGCGGGATCTGGGCGTCAATACGGAGATGCTTTGCGACTCCTATCTGCAGCTCTACAAGGCCGGCAAGGTCACCAACCGCATGAAGAATGTGGACCGGTATAAGAGCGTGTTCGGCTTTGCCGTGGGCTCACCGGAGCTCTACGAGTGGACCCGGGAGAACCCCGGTGTGGTGACGTATCCGGTGTCCTACTGCAACGATCCGTCCATCATCGCCCAGCTGGACAATTTTGTGTCCATCAACAACTGCATCTCTGTGGACCTGTACGGTCAGATCTGCGCGGAAACGGCCGGTACCCGCCAGATCAGCGGTACCGGCGGCCAGCTGGACTTCCTGGAGGGTGCCCAGATGTCCAGAGGCGGAAAGGCCTTTATCTGCATGACCTCCTCCTTCAAGGATAAAAACGGCAAGGTGGTCTCCCGGATCAAGCCCATGCTGTCCAGCGGCGACGTGGTCACGGACCCCCGCAGCCTGGCCTTCTACATCGTTACCGAGTACGGCGGCGTGAATCTCCTGGGCTGCACGTCGTGGGAGAGGGCGGAGCGCCTGATCTCCATTGCCCACCCTGATTTCCGGGACGAGCTGATCGCAGCCGCTGAGAAGCAGGGGATCTGGATCCGCTCCAACAAACGCTGAATGGCAATTGTCCCGTCTTTTGACGGGACAATTCTTACCTACCACATAACCGCGAGGTGACACCATGAAAAAGAAGAGGAAGTTCCCCTGGCTTGTGATCCTGCTGGTGGTCGTGGCCCTGCTGGCCCTCACCAGATTCCGCGCGCCGTCGGAGGCTCCGTCTCCCCAGCCGGGACAGCCCGTCGGCATCACCGATCCCATTACGCCGGACGATCCCATCAAACCGGACACGCCGGATCAGGAGACGCTGGCGGAGGACGGCACATACACGTCCAAGGAAGACGTAGCCCTCTACATCCATCTGTACGGCCGCCTGCCGGACAATTTCATCACCAAGAAGGAAGCCCAGAATCTGGGCTGGGACGGCGGCTCCCTGGAGCCGTACGCGCCGGGCAAATGCATCGGCGGCACCTATTTCGGCAACTACGAGGGCCTGCTGCCGAAGGCGCCGGGCCGTGAGTATACGGAGTGCGACATCGACACACTGGGCGCCAACAGCCGCGGCGCCAAGCGGATCGTGTTTTCCAACGACGGCTTGATCTATTACACGGAGGACCACTATCAGACCTTTGAGCTGCTTTACGGGGAGGCGGAAGGATGAGAGAGATCGTTTTTGACGGCGCGGAGCTGCAATACCCTCAGCAGATCCAAGACGCCCTGGCGGAGCGGATGGAGTTCCCCGTGTGGTACGGGCGAAATCTGGATGCCCTCCACGACTGCCTGGGCGATATCTGCCAGGAGACGGTGATCGTCCTGCTGAATTGGGAAAAGGACGGCTATCAGGCCGCCGTGCTCCGGGTGATGCGGGACGTGGCGGGGGAGAACGACTATCTCTGCGTCATAGCGGAGGAAAAAGAAGAGCCTTGACTTTTTACCCGGCGCATATTATACTGATTCAACGGTAAATAGCGATGATGGGAAGCAGTAAGCGGTTTGCGGATGCAAAGAGAGGGAGCGGTCGGTGCAAGCTCCCGTGAAGCGCCGCCCAAGTCGTCCCGGAGCTTTTCGGCCGAAGTCCAGTAGGTCGGAACGGATGTCCACCGTTATCGGGACACGGCACGGCTGTGCCGGCAGAGTGCGGGAGCGATCCCGAATACAGGTGGTACCGCGGACATTTGTTCGCCCTGTTTTGCTATGGCAAAGCAGGGCGTTTTTCTGTTTTGCCCACATTCAGAAAAAGGAGAATCACACATGAGAAGAGAACTGCCGAAGGTGTACGATCCCAGGGATGTGGAGTCCCGGATCTATCAGATGTGGACGGACAACGACTGCTTCCGGGCGGTGGCCGACCCGGACAAGAAGCCCTTTTCCATCGTCATGCCGCCGCCCAACGTGACGGGTCAGCTCCATATGGGCCACGCCATGGACTCCACGCTGCAGGATATCCTGACCCGCTTCAAGCGGATGCAGGGCTATGCCGCCCTGTGGCTGCCCGGCACCGACCACGCCGGCATCGCCACACAGATCAAGGTGGAGGAGACGCTGCGCAACGAGGAGGGCCTAAGCCGCTATGACCTGGGCCGGGAGAAGTTCCTGGAGCGGGTCTGGGCCTGGAAGGAGAAGTACGGCAACCGCATCGTGGAGCAGCAGAAGAAGATGGGGGCCTCCTGCGACTGGAGCCGCTCCCGCTTCACCATGGACGAGGGTTGCTCCCGGGCCGTCCGGGAGACCTTCTGTGAGCTGTATGAGAAGGGACTCATCTATAAGGGCAGCCGTATCATCAACTGGTGTCCCCACTGTCTGACCGCCCTCAGTGACGCCGAGGTGGAGTACGTGGACAAGCCAGGTCACCTCTGGTATATCCGCTATCCGCTGTCCGACGGCAGCGGCGACGTGGTGGTGGCTACCACCCGCCCGGAGACCATGATGGGCGACACGGGCGTGGCTGTCAACCCGGAGGACGAGAAGAACAAGCACCTCATCGGCAAGACCTGCACCCTGCCTATCATGAATCGGGAACTCCCTATCGTCGGCGACGAGTACTGCGAGATCGGCTTCGGCACCGGCGCCGTGAAGATGACACCCGCCCACGACCCCAACGACTTCGAGGTGGGCCTGCGCCACAACCTGGAGATCATCCGGGTCATCAGCGACGACGGCACCATCAACGAAAACGGCGGCCCCTACAACGGCATGGACCGCTACGAGTGCCGCAAGGCCCTGGTGAAGGATCTGGAGGAGCAGGGCTATCTGGTGAAGGCGGAGCCCTATTCCCACAACGTGGGCACCTGCTACCGCTGCCACAACGACGTGGAGCCGCTGATCTCCGCCCAGTGGTTCGTGAAGATGGAGCCCCTGGCCAAGGAGGCCATCCGGGTGGTGAAGGACGGCACCATCAAGTTTGTGCCGGAGCGGTTCACCAAGATTTATACCAACTGGATGGAGAACGTCCACGACTGGTGTATCTCCCGCCAACTCTGGTGGGGCCATCAGATCCCCGCCTGGTACTGTGACGACTGCGGCCATATCAACGTGAGCCGACAGGACCCCACCCGCTGCGAGAAGTGCGGCTGTGAGCACCTGACCCGGGAGGAGGACGTGCTGGATACCTGGTTCAGCTCGGCCCTCTGGCCCTTCTCCACCATGGGCTGGCCGGATACGGAGGCCGCCGATCTGAAGTACTGGTACCCCACCTCCGTCATGGTGACCGGCTATGATATCATCTTCTTCTGGGTGGCCCGCATGATCTTCTCGGGCATGGAGCAGATGAAGAAGGAGCCCTTTCAGACCGTGTTCATCCACGGCCTGGTCCGGGACGACAAGGGCCGCAAGATGTCCAAGTCCCTGGGCAACGGCATCGATCCCCTGGAGATGGCGGAGAAGTACGGCGCCGACGCCCTGCGCTTCAACCTGATCACCGGCAACAGCCCCGGCAACGACATGCGCTTCTACGTGGAGAAGTGCGAGGCCATGCGGAACTTTGCCAATAAGATCTGGAACGCCTCCCGCTTCGTGATGATGAACCTCACCATCGACAAGGTGGCGCTGCCGGAGAAGCTGGAGCGGGAGGATAAGTGGGTCCTCAGCAAGCTGAATACTCTCATCCGTGAGGTCACCGACAACATGGAGGCCTTCGAGCTGGGCGTGGCCTCCGCCAAGATCTATGACTTTATCTGGGACACCTATTGCGACTGGTATATCGAGCTGACCAAGACCCGGCTGAACGGCGAGGATGAGCAAGCCCGCCTGGCGGCGGAAAACGTGCTGTGCTGCGTGCTGCTGCGCATTCTGGAGCTGCTGCACCCCTTCATGCCCTTTATCACCGAGGAGATCTGGCAGGCGCTGCCCCACGAGGGCGACTTCCTGATCCGCGCCAAGTGGCCGGAGTACAGCGACGCGCTGAGCTTCCCGGCGGATGAGGCCGCCATGGAGTCGGTGAAGGACGCCATCTCCGCCGTCCGCGCCCGCCGCGCCGAGATGAACGTGCCGCCGTCCAGGAAGGCAAAGGTCATCATCGTTACCGCCAGTCCCCGGAGCTATGAGGAGGGCCGTCACTTCATCACCCGTCTGGCCTATGCCAGTGAGGTGGAGGTGAAGACCGAGGCGCCCGCCGATCTGGACGGCATGGTCACCGTGGTCACCCACGACGCCAATGTCTATATGCCCTTGAGCGAGCTGGTGGACCTGGAAAAAGAGCGGGAGCGCATCGACAAGGAGCTGGCAAAGGCCCGGGAAAACCTGGCCCGCCTGGAGAGTAAACTCTGTAACGCGGCTTTTGTATCCCGGGCGCCGGAGGCCGTGGTCAACGTCGAGCGGGAGAAGGCCGAGAAGGCCCGCGCCCTGATCGCCAAGCTGGAGGAGTCCGCCGCCGCGATGAAATTCTGATTTCTCCGGCACCGCGACAGCTTTCGACCAAAAGAAAACAGCCTGTAAGGTATAATCACCGTAGATCGCTGATCTGCGGTGATTATTTTTTGCAAAGGGGGCAGACGAATGGAGATCGGGGTCACATGTCAAGAGCGGAATTTGACCCTGCTGTTAAAGGGGGAGCTGGATCACCACGGCGCAATGGGGCTGATCAACCGGGCGGAACGGGAGATTGAGGCCGCGTTGCCCCTGAAGCTGGTGTTGGATTTCAGCGGCGTGAGTTTTATGGACAGCTCCGGGATCGCCCTGGTCATGCGGTGCCGCCAGCGGATGCGGGAGCTGGGCGGCGGTCTGAGCCTGCACCACGTTCCGCAGCAGCCCAGGAAGGTTTTTGAGGCGTCTGGCGTCGCCAGAATCGTCTCCATGGAATAAAGGAGGAGTACATATGAAGCGCACCGAGAACTATGTGAAAATGGAGTTTCTCAGCCGCAGCAGCAACGAGGGCTTTGCCCGGATCGCGGCTGCCGGGTTTGCTGCCCAGCTGGACCCTACGCTTGACGAGCTGGGCGACATTAAGACGGCGGTCAGTGAGGCTGTGACCAACGCCATCGTCCACGCCTATCCGGATACCCTGGGCCGGATATTGCTGAAGCTGAGGATCACTGAGGGAAATACCCTGGAATTGACGGTTCGCGACTGGGGGCGCGGCATTGACAATATCGATCAGGCGCGTCAGCCGCTGTTCACGACCGGCGGAGCGGAACGGAGCGGGATGGGCTTCACCATCATGGAGAGCTTCATGGATAAGCTGCATATCAAGTCGGCGCCCGGGAAGGGGACAACGGTGGTGATGCGCAAGAGGATCGCGCCGCGCCTTACCGGGGGACGATGAGCGAGCTGCTGACGCTGCTGGAGCGGGCCCGTGACGGCGATCAGGAGGCATGCCGGCAAGTGCTGGAGGAGAACGAGGGCCTCATCTGGTCCGTGGTGCGTCGGTATCAAAGCTGCGGCATGGAAACAGATGACCTATACCAGCTGGGAAGCATCGGATTTATCAAGGCTGTAAAGGGATATGACATTACATTCGGGACGCAGTTTTCCACCTATGCCGTTCCCAAAATTGCCGGAGAAATACGCCGGTTTCTCCGGGATAACGGGCCGGTGAAGGTGGGCCGGAGTACCCGGGAAAAGGGACAGGCTATCCGCCGCATCCAGGAGAAGCTGCGAGGCACACTCGGGAGAGAGGCCCGCCTGTCGGAACTGGCGGAGGCGGTCGGCATGCCGGCGGAGGAGATTGCCGCCATTGAGCTGGCGACAGCGGCGCCGGAGTCCCTCCAGCAGGAGACGGCCGATGGACTTACACTGGAATCCATGCTGGGAACAGACGCTCCGGAGGCGAAAATGATCGAAAAAATCGCACTCCGGGATGCAATTAATTGCCTGCCGGAGCGCGAAAAATGCATAATTTTGCTTCGTTTTTACAAGGATTTGACACAGGAGCAGACCGCCCGGGTCATCGGGGTATCCCAGGTGCAGGTGTCCCGTCTGGAGCGCCGGGGATTGGCAGCCCTGCGGTCTCTCCTGTCGGAATAGCGCGGGTCTCCTCGTAGTTCACCGGGAGAAACTCCGTCATGGTGCCCCGGTAACGCTTGGGGAGAAAGTTGTTCTGACACCGGGGATTGGTGCGCTCCCGGATGGCAATGGTTTCGTAAAACCGCTTCCATAAAGCCCGGTAATGGACCTCCTCCTCGCCGGGCAGGTTCAGCTGCAGCCGGTCCACCGGCAGAAGCTGGGAACACCCCTTGGTATAGAGCAGGAGCTCCCGGTGAGTGCGGTCGTAAATAAAGAAGGACTCGTTGGCATAGCGGTTGCAAAAATGGCTTCGTAAAAGGGGCAGCACCCGGTTTTTCGGTTCGATCTCCGCGCCGAGAACGCCGTTATACTCGGAGAAACGGATAAACCCGCGGAGCTTCTCCACCTCGCGGCCCATATGGCGCACCGCCCGCATGATAGGATAGTAGACGGGGTCGCTCTGGTTTTCCAAAAAAGATCCGCCCTCCGCGTAGACCTTGCGGACAAAGGCGTAGAGATAACGTTCCTTGTCCTCCATGCAGGTGAGAAACGCCCGGCGCACCAGATCCGCGGCGGGGGAAGATTGCCTCACCAATCCTCGCATTACCCGCTGGGCATTCTCTCGCCGGGTGATCACACTTCGCACCGCATAGAGTGAAAAGCATTCCTCATCGCTGAAAAAAGCGATGGGGAATGCTTTGTTGATATAGCTCTCATAGACGCAGCAGAGAAACCCGTCAAAGCTGCCGTCATATTGAAAGACTACTTCTGTCCAGGCCATAGGATCACCCCGCGTCGTCAAAAAGGGATAGCTGCTCCGGGACGGCCGCCGGCCGCCGGCTCCGTTCGATCAGCTCCAGCTGGCGGGAGATGGTGGACGGTGAAAACCGCAGGCCCGAGGGAGCCTTCCCGCCGCAGGTGATGAAAAACTGCGCCCGTTTCAGGACGACGCCCACTTTCTTCAGATCCTCCCAGGTAAGGTGAGACACCCGACGGGCCGAGACGATCCGTTTTGCGCTGAGGGGGCCGATCCCGGGGACGCGGAGCAGCATCTCATAGTCCGCCCGCATGATCTCCACCGGGAATTGTTCCAGATGGTTGATGGCCCAATTGCACTTGGGGTCGATCTGCGGGTTGAAATCCGGCTGCGCTTCGGTCAGCAATTCCTCCGCGCGAAAGCCGTAAAACCGCAGCAGCCAGTCCGCCTGATAGAGCCGGTGCTCCCGCAGCAGGGGCGGCTTGGTATCCAGAGCAGGGAGGAGGGAGTTCTCCACCACGGGGACGTAGGCCGAATAGAACACCCGCTTGAGGCGGTATTTCTTATACAGGGACTGCGTCAGATTCAGAATGTGCCGGTCGTTATCCCCGGTGGCGCCCACGATCAGCTGCGTACTCTGTCCGGCCGGGGCAAAGCTGGGGGCATGCCGGTATTTCACCAGCTCCTGCTTACTCTGTACCACCTGGTCCCTGATCTGACCCATGGGCCGCAGAATGGCCGCCTTGTTTTTGTCAGGGGCCAAAGTCTGAAGGCCGGTCTCCGACGGGAGCTCGATATTGACGCTGAGACGGTCGGCCAGCAAGCCCAGCTGATAGACCAGCTCCGGCGACGTGCCGGGAATGGCCTTGGCATGGATATAGCCGTTGAAGCCGTAATCCTGACGCAGGATACGAAGGCAGCGGATCATCTGCTCTGTGGTGTAATCCGGGCTGCGGAGAACGCCGGAGGAGAGGAAGAGACCCTCGATATAGTTGCGCCGATAGAACCCGATGGTCAGATCCGCCAGCTCCGTGGGTGTAAACGCCGCTCGCCGGGTATCGTTGGAACGGCGATTGACACAGTACTTACAGTCGTAGACGCAGCTGTTGGTCATCAGCACCTTCAGCAGCGTGATGCACCGCCCGTCCGCCGAGAAGCTGTGACAGCAGCCGGCGATGGAGGAGGATGTGTTGCCGATCTTTCCCGGCTGGAAGCCGCGGCGGACACCGCTGGACGTACAGGCGGCGTCATATTTGGCGGCGTCCGCCAGAACGGCCAGCTTGTCCAGCAGATCCATAGCGCCCGGTCAGATGGCGTGCCGCCGGCGGGGACGGGGCTGGTCGATCCGGTCGATCAGATGCATGAGCTGCACGGCGATAGAGCCGGCACCCAGAACCACGATGATATAACCGATAGTCGTCATGTCAGTTACCTCCTATGAAACTTATGTTCTATTTGCATTGTAAATCGAACATTTGTTTTTGTCAAGGGCAAATCGAACAAAATTTCTATATTTTTTCTGAAACGGTTGACCGGGATGGGAATCTGTATTAAAATGAAGAAAAACAGGAGACAGAGAGGGCCCTATGAACGAGCTGGAGAGACGATTTATCAAGGCGCGCCGCCGGGCGATCGCCATGGATTACAGACACCTGAATGAGATGCAGCGTCAGGGCGTGCTGGCGACAGAAGGGCCGCTGCTGCTGCTGGCGGGAGCCGGCAGCGGGAAGACCACGGTGCTGATCAACCGGGTGGCCAATCTGCTGCGCTACGGACGGGGCAGTGACACGGAGGAGATCCCGCTGCCTGTGTCCGAGGACGAGGTGGAGTTTCTGGAGCAGTATGCCGCCAACCCCGCAGAGGGACAGCGGCCGCTGGTCCAGTATCTGTGCGCCGTGGAGCCGGCCAGGCCCTGGGAGGTTCTGGCCATCACCTTTACCAACAAGGCGGCCAACGAGCTGAAGGAGAGGCTGGAGCAGATGCTGGGGGAGGACGCCCGGGACGTGTGGGCGTCCACATTTCACTCCGCCTGCGTGCGTATCCTGCGGCGGGATATCGACAAGCTGGGCTTCTCCCGGGACTTTACCATTTACGACACCGACGACAGCAAGCGGGTCGTCAAGGAGGTGCTGAAGGAGCTGAGTCTGGATGAGAAGACGTTTCCCGTCCGGGAGATCCTGTCGGTGATCTCTGCGGCCAAGGATGAGATGCAGACGCCTTCTGCCTTCCAAAAAAAATGGGAAGAGAATGGGGATTGGCGTAAAATCCGAATCAGTAAAGTGTATCAGCTTTACATGGAGAAGCTGCGCAGCGCAAACGCTCTGGACTTTGACGATATCATTTTGTACACGGTGCGGCTGCTGCAGACCGACACTTCCGCCCGGGAATACTACCAGCGCAAGTTCCGCTATGTGCTCATCGACGAATATCAGGACACCAACCACCTGCAGTACCTGCTGGCCAGTCTGCTGGCCGGCGGACACCGGAATATCTGCGTCGTGGGCGACGACGATCAGAGCATTTATCGGTTCCGGGGCGCCAACATCGAGAACATCCTCAGCTTTGAAAAGGAGTACCAGGGCGCCCGGGTCATCCGCTTGGAGCAGAACTACCGGTCTACCCAGAATATCCTGGACGCCGCCAACGCTGTGATCCGCCACAATGTGGGCCGGAAGGGCAAGACGCTGTGGACGGAGAATGAGCGGGGCGTGAAGGTCCAGATAAAGACCACCTTTAATGAGAGCGATGAGGCCAACTACGTGGCAGGACAGATCCTGATGGCCTACCGTCGCGGGGCCAACTGGCGGGACAGCGCCGTCCTCTATCGGATGAACGTCCAGTCCAACGCGCTGGAATATGCCTTCAAGCGAAACGGCGTGCCCTACAAGGTGGTGGGCGGCGTGAAGTTCTTCGACCGGGCCGAGGTCAAGGACATGCTGTCCTACCTGTGTGTCATCAACAACCCGGACGACGACCTCCGGCTGCGGCGGATCGTCAACGTGCCGTCCCGGAAGATCGGCGCAGCGACGGTGGACAGAGCCCAGCAGCTGGCGACACAGAACGGAATATCCCTCTACCAGGTGTTTCTCCACGCGTCCGAATACCCGGAGCTGAAGAACACGGCTGGAAAGTTAAAAACCTTTACAGATATTGTGGAAGAACTGCGAACCATGGCAGCGGACACCGGCTTGGTGGAGTTCTACAGCCGGGTCTGCGACCGGACAGGGTATACCCGGGCGCTGATGGAGAAGAACGACCCAGAGAGCCAGACGCGGCTGGAAAACGTGCAGGAGCTGGCCTCCAGTATCCTGAATTTTCTGGAAAATGAGCCGGCGAACCCCACACTGGCGGGTTTTCTGGACGAGATTGCCCTCTACACCGATCTGGATGAAGCAGACGACAGAGATAATTCTGTCACCATGATGACCATGCATTCGGCCAAGGGCCTGGAATTTCCTTACGTCTATGTGGTGGGCATGGAGGAGGGGATTTTCCCGGGAAATCGCGCTCTGGGTGATGGTGAGGAGTTAGAAGAGGAACGGCGATTGTGCTACGTGGCCATGACCCGGGCCAAGGAGCGGCTCACCATGACCAATGCCCGGCAGCGGATGCTGTTCGGCCGCACCACGCCCTGCATGCCGTCCCGTTTCCTGGAGGAGATCCCGGAGAAGAACATGGATTGGCTGGGGAAGCCGGAGCCCCGTGCCGCCCAGCTGGACTGGAGCGACGGTTGGGACGGCGGCGAGAAATACGTGAGCCAGCTTTCGAAGGAATCTTCGTACCGACCGGCGGGCACCGAAGCATTCCCTCGGCGCAATACCGGCGCTTTGGCTGGGAACGGCCCCATGCTGCAGTTGCAGCCGGGGGACGGCGTCAGCCACAGCGCGTTCGGGACGGGCATGGTGCTGAGCGTGCGGCCCATGGGCGGCGACGCGCTGATCGAGGTGGCCTTCGACCAGGTGGGCACCAAGAAGCTGATGCTGAAGACGGCCAGCCGACATTTGAAAAAGTTATGATGGAAAAGAGGAGGGGTAAGCAAAAACAGCTTACCCCTCCTCTGCATGAGTGCCGATTACAACAGCTTGACGGCGTATAGGACATATTTTTCGTGATCGTTTTCCTTGACATAGACACCGGGGATACGTTCCAACAGACGAATACTGGGAAGATTTTCACGGTCCACATCAAAGAGCACCTCATGGATCCCGATCGTGCGGAGATAATCCAGCGCAGCGCAGATGCATCGTCGGGCAATGCCCCTTCTGCGGTAACGGGAGGAGATCCAGTAGTAGATGTAAATCGACTGGCATTCTGCGTCGTGATCGTATATCCCGATACGCCCGCAGGGGATGCCGTCCCAACATACGACGAGGGCGTCGTCATAGGGACCGCTTCGCTCCGCCAGGTATTGCATCTCGTTTTCAAGGGAATAGCTCTCATCAAATCCGAACCAGCGCACAAGCTCCGCGATGTCCTCCCGGAACAGGGGGGAAGAGTTGAATGGCGCCGGCTGCGGTCATGGAGGATATGGTGATATGATGACCCACTTTTTGATTCACTTTGTCACCTCCATTTTTCAGCTATAAAAAACCCTGCTCAGCGAGCAGGGTTTTTGTCTGTACAAGTTAGATCGCGCGGGTAACTTTACCGGAACGCAAACACCGGGTACAAACGTACACATGGCGGGGCGTACCATTGATGAGCGCCTTCACGCGCTTGACATTGGGCTTCCAGGGACGATTGGAACGTCTGTGGGAGTGGGAGACCTTGATGCCGAAAGTCACGCCCTTATCGCAGAACTCGCATTTTGCCATCCGTTGCACCTCCTTGCTCTGACAAAAGTACATACTTACTTACGCAAGCACAAGATATATTACCAGATGAAATACGAAAATGCAAGCATTATTTTCTCAAAAAAATGAAAAAAGCGGGATGCGGCGGAAAGTGTTGCGAAACAGGACGGCATAAGGTATAATATTTCAAATAAGAATATAATCGGCGGAGGAATGCGATGCCGTATACCGCCCGCTGCAAAGGAGGCCCCTATGGAAGAAAAGGTGAGAAGGACCCCGGCAAAGCTGAGTGAACTGGTGGATCATTTCGGACTGGAGATCCTGGTGCGCGGCACGGATTACGACACCCGGAAAATCTCCATCCTGGACGTGAACCGTCCGGCCCTGCAGCTGGTGGGCTTTTATGATTACTTTGAGCCCAAACGCCTGCAGATCCTGGGCCGGGCCGAGATGACATACCTGGAGGCCATGACAGTGGAGAAGCGCCGAAGCGTCTTTGAGGAGTTCTTCAGCTGTGAGATCCCGGCGCTGATCGTGGCCCGCAATATGGAGGTATACCCCGAGCTGCTGGAGATCGCCCAGAAGCACGGACGGACACTGCTCCGTACCCCCTGGTCCACCGTGGAGATTTCCAGCCGGATCATCGACTATCTGAACCGGGCGCTGGCGCCGGAGATCACCCGCCACGGCGTGCTGATGAACGTCTACGGCCAGGGCGTGCTGATCCTGGGCGACTCGGGGATCGGCAAGAGTGAGACCGCCATTGAGCTGCTGAAGCGGGGACACCGGCTGGTGGCCGACGACGCCGTGGAGATTCGGCGAATCTCCAATTCGCTGGTGGGCGCGGCGCCGGAGATCATCCGCCACTATATCGAGATCAGGGGTATCGGCCTTATTGATGTGCAGCAGTTGTTCGGCATGGGAGCCGTGCAGTTTGATACGGAGATCGAGCTGGTGATCCAGCTGGAGCACTGGGTCCAGGGCAAGTTTTATGACCGCATCGGTCTCGGCGAGGAAAAATATACCATTCTGGACGTCGATCTGCCTGTGGTGACGGTGCCTGTCCGGCCCGGACGGAACCTGGCCGGCATCGTGGAGATCGCCGTCATGAAGAACCGGCAGATCAAGTATGGAGACAACCCGGCCCGCACCTTCATGGAGGAGTTTGACCGAAAGATGGACGACATGTCCCGGCAGAACAGGAAGGATTCATGAAGTATATCGGCATCGACGTTGGCGGGACCAACCTGAAGGCCGGATTGGTGGATGAGTCGGGGCTGATCCTGGCCACCCACCGGATGAAGGTCGCCCAGGTGGACGACCAGGATTCCCTGGCCTGGACGCTGGTTTCACTGACGCAGGATCTGTGCCAGGCGGCAGGTGTACCGCTGGATCAGGTGGCATCGGTGGGCGTTGGCGTGCCAGGCGCGGTGGAGATCCACTCCGGCTCGGTGCTTTACACCTGCAATCTGCCGCTGCGCAACGTGCCCCTTCGCAGGCTGTTTCACCGGTATCTGTCGCTGCCGCTGTATGTGGAGAACGACGCAAACTGCGCGGCGCTGGCCGAGTACTTTGTGGGCGCCGGCCGGGGCAGCAAGCGATTCGTCACCATCACCCTTGGGACCGGCATCGGCGGCGGTATCATCCACAACGGCAAGATCTTCCACGGCGCCAACGGCATGGCCGGCGAGGTGGGACATATGACCATCGTCTACCGAGGTGAGCCGTGTCCCTGCGGCCGCCGGGGCTGCTGGGAGCGTTACGCCTCCGCCGCGGCGCTGAAACGACTGACCGCCGATGCTTCCCGGGAAAACCCGGACAGTATCTTAAGTCAGGTGATCGAGGAACACGGCGGCCACGTATCGGGACAGTCCGCCTTTATCGCCATGCGGCGGGGCGACCCGGTCGGAAAACAGGTGTGCGATCAGTACATCGACTATCTGGCCGCCGGGATCGTCAATCTGATCAATATTTTCCAGCCGGATACGCTGGCCATCGGCGGCGGCGTCAGCAACGAAGAGGACCCGTACCTGCTGACGCCTCTGCGGAGGCGGGTAGAGCAGGAGAGCCTGCCCTGCAACCGGGACAAGATGACAAGGCTGGTACGGGCAGAGCTGGGAACGCAGGCCGGTATCATCGGCGCCGCATTTCTGGGAAAGAATAAGGTTTGACGGGAGGAGCTTATGCTCTGGTTTGAGAGATTTGACAGAGAGGCGGCAGAGCAGCTGCCGGAGCTGACGGTGGCGCGCCAGGAAGCGCTTGCCAAGCACAGCTCGTTTCGCATCGGCGGGCCGGCCCGGCGGATGGTTTTTCCCAAGGCAGCCGGTCAGCTGACGCTGGCCTATGAGATGGGCCGCCGCTGCGGAGGTCAGCCGCTGATCTTGGGCAACGGCACCAACGTGCTGTTCCCCGATGAGGGCTTGGACCGGCTGGTGATCAACACCCGGGATCTGTGCCGGATGGAGCTGATCGACGAGGGTGAGATTATGGCTGAGGCCGGGTTGTCCCTGGCCCGGCTGGCGGTGTTTGCCCAGCAGAACGGTCTGACAGGGCTGGAATTTGCCCACGGCATCCCCGGCAGCGTCGGCGGCGCGGTGTGCATGAACGCCGGTGCCTACGGCGGAGAGATGAAGGACGTGCTGACCGGCGCCTGCGTGTATTTCCCCGGGGAGGGCGTCCGCTTTCTCACGGTGGAGGAGTTGGACCTGTCCTATCGCCACAGTATACTGGAGGATCATCCCGAGGCTGTCGTGCTGTATGCGGTCTTCCGGCTGACAGTGGGGGATCCCGCGGTCATCCGGGCAAAGATGGATGAACTGATGCAGCGTCGGAAATCCTCCCAGCCGCTGGAATTCCCCAGCGCCGGCAGCACCTTCAAGCGGCCGACCGGCCATTTTGCCGGCGCGCTGATTCAGGACGCCGGGTTGAAGGGGCTGACCGTGGGCGGAGCCCAGGTGTCCACAAAACATGCGGGCTTCGTCATCAATACCGGCGGAGCCACCTGCGCCGACGTGCTGGAGCTGATCCGGCAGGTACAGGAGCGGGTCATGGACAATGCCGGCGTGGAGCTGGAGCCGGAGGTCCGGATCATTCGATAAGGAGGGCGCTATGGAGATATTGATCATATCCGGTCTCAGCGGCAGCGGCAAGAGCCAGGCCGCCACTTATCTGGAGGACATCGGCTACTATACCGTGGATAATCTGCCCGCTGAGATGATGGTGAAGTTTGCCGAGTTCTGTGTGGCCTCCGGCGGACACTATGACCGCGTGGCGCTGGTTTACGACGTGCGGGCCGGCGAGCCCTATACCGTCCTGGTGAACGCGCTGGAGAAGATGAAGTCCATGGGCGTTACCTGCCGCATGCTGTTCCTGGAGGCATCCACCCAGGCCATTGTCAACCGGTATAAACAGACTCGGCGGATGCATCCTCTGGCGGGAAATAACCAGAGCATCGAGCAGTCAATCCAGGCGGAGCGTGAGATGATGCAGCCCATCCGGGATCACGCTGATTTTATCATCGACAGTACATCGTTCCCCACGGCCAAGCTGCGCAGCGAGCTGCTGAATTTGTTCGGCAATCAGAGCGACCGTCTGGGCCTGAACGTCAACGTGCTCTCCTTTGGCTTCAAGCACGGCATCCCCATTGAGGCGGATCTGGTCTTCGACGTCCGCTTCATGCCCAACCCCTTCTATGTGGCGGAGCTGAAGAATAAGACGGGTCTGGATAAAGACGTAAAGGATTTCGTCTTTTCCTTCCGGCAGACCCATGAATTCATGGATCAGCTGGAAAAAATGCTCTCGTTCCTTTTGCCGCTCTATGGCGAGGAGGGAAAGACCGTATTGGTGATCGCCGTAGGCTGCACAGGCGGGCACCACCGCAGCGTTGCGGTGGCCCACGAGCTCTCGGACTATATCGCCAAAGCGGGATACCAGGTGACGGAGAATCACCGGGATATCTCCCGTTGAAAGAAAACCCTGAAGGACAGTGAAGCGCCATGACAGGACCTAATTATCAGACGGCACCGGAGCGGGGACCCCGGGTCGTCGCCATCGGCGGCGGCACAGGGCTGTCCACGATGCTGCGAGGTCTGAAGCTATATACGAAACATATTACGGCTATCGTCACAATGGCTGATGACGGGGGCGGCTCCGGCGTGCTGCGGCACGATCTGGGGATGCTGCCGCCCGGGGATATTCGCAACTGCATGGAAGCGCTTGCCAACTGCGAGCCCATCATGTCGCAGCTGATGCACTATCGCTTTACCGACGGATCGCTGGCAGGACAGAGCTTCGGGAACCTCTTCCTGGCGGCGCTGGACGGCATCATGCCCAGCTTTGACGCCGCCGTGTCCAGCCTCAGCACGGTACTGGCCATTACCGGCCGTGTGCTGCCGGTGACCAACGAAAGCGTGCAGCTGGAGGCCACCTTCGAAAACGGCGCGAAGGTGGTGGGTGAGTCGTGTATCGGAGCGGCAAAAATGCAGCAGCACTGTCGTATATCGCAGATCCGCCTGCTGCCGGAGCATCCCAAAGCGCTGCCCGCGGCGCTTTCCGCCATCTCTGAGGCGGATATGATCCTGCTTGCTCCCGGCAGTCTCTATACCAGTATCATCCCCAATTTGCTGGTAGATGGGGTTGTGGACGCCATCCGGGCCTCCGACGCTTTGAAGATCTACGTATGCAATGTGATGACCCAGCCGGGTGAGACGGAGGGTTATACCGTATCGGATCATATCCGGGCGCTGTATAAGCACTCCGTGCCGGAGCTGTTTCATATCTGTCTGGTCAATTCCATGCCGATCCCGCCGCTGGTGGCCAAGAACTACGCCGATCTGGGGGCGGAGGTCATGCTCTGCGACCAGAGCGTCTGCGAGGCCATGGGCGTTGAGATCATCAGCCGGCCCATATCGACCATTGACAGCGGTCGCGTCCGACACAATCCAGGCCATCTGGCCCGGGAGCTGATGCAGCTCCACGCCCAGCGCAGCATGCGTGTGGTGGATCCCACGGCGCGCCACGGTACGAAAAACCGTGTGGAGGTCTGAGAAAGGAAGGGGAGGAAATGGCATCCTTTGCCTATCGGGTGAAGGCCGAGTTGTGCCGCGCAGGCGTACAGAAGCTGTGCTGCGCCAGGGCGGAGGCCTACGGTGTGCTGCTGTTCTGCAACACCTTTACGCCGCGGGAGGTGCGGATCATCACGGAGAATCCGGAGTTCGCCGCCAGGCTGCCCCGGCTGTTCCGCCGCGCTTTTTCCCTGCAATTTGACCGCCTGCCCGATGAGAGCTCCACCCGTGGCAAGCTGATTTTCCAGATTACCGACCGGGATAAGCTGGAGAGGATCATCAGTCAATTTGGCTTTGATGCCCGGCAGTCCCTGGCGCTGCATGTAAATTTCGGCATGCTGGAGGACGACTGCTGCCGCACATCATTTTTACGAGGAGCGTTTCTTGCCGGCGGCAGCGTCACGGACCCGGAAAAGCGCTATCACCTGGAGCTGGCGACCTCCCACCTGCAGGCCAGCCGGGAGGTGTCCACCCTGCTGACAGAGATGGGCTTTTTGCCCCGGAGCGTTATGCGGGGCGCCAACAGCGTGATCTATTTCAAGCAGTCGGAGCACATTGAGGACTTCCTGACCACCGTCGGCGCGCCGGTGGCCGCCATGGACATCATGACGGCCAAGGTGGACAAGATGATCCGCAACGGCGCCAACCGGGCCATGAACTGCGACATGGCCAACGTCAACAAGACACTGGACGCCGCGCTGGAACAGCAGGAGGCCATTCAGCGGCTTCAGTCGGACGGTGCTCTGGAACGTCTGCCGGACAAGCTTCGTCAGGCGGCGGAGCTCCGACTCCAGTATCCGGAGCTGTCGCTGAATCAGTTGGCCGAGCTGTGTGATCCGCCGGTAAGCAAGTCCTGCATCAACCACAGGATGAGAAAAATCATGGAAATTGCGAGGGAAATGAAATGACAAAGAGAGAGCGCTGCAAGCGGGCGGTGGCATACCACGCCACGACGCTCAACTGCGCGCAGAGTGTATTGGCGGCCTTCTCCGACGTGATCGGCATGACGGAGGATCAGTGCTGCGCACTGGGCAGCGGCTTCGGCGGGGGACTTCGTTACGGCGGCGTCTGCGGTACCGTCAGCGCTGCCGCCATGATACTGGGGATCGTGTATCCCCATACGCCGAAAAACGGAATGACGGGCAAGCAGCGCTCCACCAGACTGATCCGCGAGTTCCAGCGGCGCTTCAAGGAACGCTTTGATCATCTGGACTGCCGGGATCTGCTGGCCAATCACGACCTGCGAGGCACCAACATGGTGGCGGAGCTGAACGTTACGGGGCACTGCGACATCCTGATCGTGTCGGCGGTGGAGCTCCTCTGCGATATGCTGGAGGAACTGAAAAAGGAGTAAATCATGGCATTTGCGCATCTGCATGTGCATACGGAATACAGCCTGCTGGACGGCGCCTGCCGCATCCGCGACCTGCCGAAGCTGGTCAAGGAGCTGGGGCAGACGGCGGTAGCCATCACCGATCACGGCGCCATGTACGGGGTGATCGACTTTTATCGCGCCTGCAAGGCCGAGGGAATCCACCCGGTCATCGGCTGCGAGGTCTACGTGGCACGCCGGACCCGGTTCGACAAGGTCCATGAGCTCGACAGCGAGTCCCGCCACCTGGTGCTGCTGTGCCAGAACGAGACGGGGTACAGGAACTTGTCCTATTTGGTCTCCCAAGCCTATGTGGAGGGCTTTTATATCCGGCCCCGCATCGACTTGAACCTGCTGCGTGAGCACAGCGAGGGCCTCATCGGCCTGTCCGCGTGCCTGGCCGGTGAGATCCCCCGGCGGATCGTAAATGGCGACTACGAGGGCGCTAAGGCCTATGCGCTGGAGATGCAGGAGATCCTGGGGGAGGGCAACTTCTACCTGGAGCTCCAGGACCACGGCATTGCCGACCAGACGGTGGTCAACCGGGCTCTCCTGCGGATGCATGACGAGACCGGCATCCCTCTTGTCTGCACCAACGACGCCCATTATCTGCGACGGGAGGATGCAGAGAGCCACGATGTGCTGCTGTGTATCCAGACCGGCAAGACCGTGGACGATGAGAACCGGATGCGATATGAGCCGCAGAATTTCTATATCCGCTCCACCGAGGAGATGGAGGAGTTGTTTGCCGGATACCCCGACGCGGTGGAGAACACCCAGCGCATCGCCGACCGGTGTCAGGTGGAGTTCACCTTCGGCAAGTATCACCTGCCGGAGTTCAAGCTGCCTCCGGGCTACGATTCGCCCACCTATCTCCGCAAGCTGTGCGACGAGGGCTTTGCGGAGCGGTACGGCGAGGCGAAGCCGGAATACCGCAAGCAGCTGGCCTACGAGCTGGATATGATCGAGAAGATGGGCTTTACCGACTATTTCCTCATCGTCTCCGATTTCGTCCGTTACGCCAAGAGCGCCGGCATCCCCGTGGGCCCGGGCCGCGGCAGCGCCGCCGGGTCCATGGTGTCCTACTGTCTCCATATCACGGACATCGACCCCATGCAGTACAGCCTCTATTTTGAGCGTTTTCTCAATCCGGAGCGGGTGTCCATGCCCGATATCGACATGGACTTCGGCGACACCCGCCGGGGCGAGGTGGTGGATTACGTCCGCCGGAAGTACGGCGAGGACCACGTGGCCCAGATCGTCACCTTTGGCACCATGGCTGCCCGGGGCGCCATCCGGGACGTGGGCCGGGCTCTGAACATGACCTACGCCGAGGTGGACGTGGTGGCCAAGCTGGTGCCCGCCACCCTCCATATCACGCTGGACGACGCCCTGCGTTTATCCAGGCAGCTCAGCGATCTCTATGAGGGCGACGATCGCATCCACCGGCTCATCGACACAGCCAAGGCGCTGGAGGGCATGCCGCGGCACGCCTCCACCCACGCTGCCGGCGTGGTGATCACCAAGCGGCCGGTGTACGAATACGTGCCCCTGGCCCGAAACGACGATGCCATTGTCTGCCAGTACAACATGATCACCCTGGAGGAGCTGGGCCTTCTGAAGATGGACTTCCTGGGCCTGCGGAACCTGACGGTGCTGGACGACGCGGTGAAGATGGTCCAGAGACAGCAGCCGGACTTCCGGCTGGAGGATATCCCCATGGACGACCCGGCGGTATTCGAAATGCTGACGGCGGGGAAGACCTCCGGCGTGTTCCAGATGGAATCCGCCGGCATGACCGGCGTCTGTCTTGGCCTGAAGCCGGAGAACATTGAGGATATCACGGCTATCATCGCCCTGTACCGCCCCGGCCCCATGGAGTCCATCCCCCGGTTCATCGCCTGCAAGCACAACCCCAAGCTGATCACGTATAAGCACCCCAAGCTCAAGCCGATCCTGGACATCACCTACGGCTGTATCGTCTATCAGGAGCAGGTGATCCAGATCTTCCAGCAGCTGGCCGGCTACTCCCTGGGCCAGGCGGACATGGTGCGCCGGGCCATGAGCAAGAAGAAGGTCAAGGACATCGAGAAAGAGCGGGGCGCTTTCCTCCGCGGCGACCCGTCCCGAAACATCAAGGGCTGCGCCGCCAACGGCATCCCGGAGGATGTGGCCCAGTCCATCTACGACGAGATCTACGACTTCGCCAACTACGCCTTCAACAAGGCCCACGCCGTGTCCTACGCGGTGGTGGCCTATCAGACCGCCTGGTTCAAGTGCCACCATGTGCGGGAGTATATGGCGGCCCTGCTGACCAGCGTGCTGGACAACTCCGACAAGGTGGCCGAATACATCGCCGAGTGCCGGGACTGCAAGATCCCGCTGCTGCCGCCGGACGTAAACCGCTCCTATGACCGCTTTACCGTGGAGGAGGGCGGCATCCGGTTCGGGCTGGTGGCCATCAAGAACATCGGCCGGGGCTTCATCCGCACTATGGTCCGGGAGCGGGAGAGCGGCGGTCTGTTCGCCTCCTTCCAGGACTTCTGCGAGCGGATGTTCGACTGCAACGACATGAACAAACGGGCGGTGGAGAATCTGATCAAGGCAGGCTCCTTCGACTCCATGGGTGTCCGCCGCTCCCAGCTGATCGCCGTCTATGAGAAGGTGCTGGACAGCATCGCCGACAGCCGCCGCCACAACGTGGAGGGCCAGCTGGACTTTTTCGGCATGTCCACCGCCTCCACCACCACGAGCAAGCATGTCCACGTGGACCTGCCGGACATCCCGGAGTACAGCGCCACCGAGCGGATGTTCATGGAAAAGGAGACCACGGGACTCTATCTCTCCGGCCACCCCATGGCGGACTACCGCCACATCGCCAAGAGGGCCGGGGCGGCGCCCATCCGCGACATCATGGAGGATTTAGCCCAGGAGGACGGACCCGGCCGCTTCTACGACGGCCAGGACGTGACGGTGGCCGGCATCGTTACCGCCAGCAAGACCCGCACCACCAAGAATAACACCCTCATGGCCTACGTGACGGTTGAGGATGAGCTCGCATCCATCGAGCTGCTGTGCTTCAACCGGGTCATTGAGACCAGCGGCAGTTATATGAGCGTCAACACACCGGTGCTGGTGAAGGGGCGTCTGTCCGCCCGGGACGAGAAGCCGCCCCAGATCATGTGCGACACCATTACCCCCCTCCGGCAGCTGGTGCCGGCCGGGGAGGAGATCGCACAGCCCGCCGCTCCGGAGAAGGACGTGACTATCTATCTGAAGGTCCCAAGCGTGGACAGCCGGGAGTTCCGCCACATCAAGCTGGTCATGACCATGTTTGAGGGGGAGACCCCGGTGAAGATCCGCGTGGCCGACACTCGAAAAGTGTTGGGCGGCACGTGTCTCAACCATCCGGCCCTGCTGCAGGAGTGCCGGGAGTGGCTTGGCCAGGAGAATGTGGTGGTCAAGGGGAAGAAGTGAGGTGTTCCATATGGGTGTATTGAATTATTGATTTCGTATTCCGCTTGCATATCTGGAAAGGAGATTTGTGCTTTGGAATACAAGATAACTGAATACAAACCATATTCATCAGAGGAGATCCTGCCGCTCTATGCTGCCGTTGGCTGGACCAACTACACGGATCGGTCAGAGATGCTGCGCAAGGCCTATGAGAACTCCCTCTGCACGCTGGCGGCTTATGCCGGTGATCGGCTGATCGGCATTATTCGCGCCGTCGGTGATGGACATTCTGTGGTATTCGTGCAGGATCTGCTGGTTGATCCGGCGTATCAGCGAAGGGGAATCGGCACCGGGCTCTTGCAGGCCCTTATAAATCGATACCTGGACGTATATCAGATCCAGCTGATGACCGATGACACGGCGAAGGCCGCGGCTTTCTATCGCGCAAACAGTTTTGTTGCTGTTGAGGAGATCGGCTGTCGGGCATTTATCAGGGTATGAGTGATTGAAAGAAGTCCCCCGTTCATACCGGGGGACTTCTTTTCACATATAATCGCCCTCGGCATACAATGGATTGAAAGAGATCATCTTTCAGTACTTAAAACAGGAGGTAGTACGATGCCTGAAAATGTTATGCCGGGCCCGGTCAGTGATCTGGAGAAGGTCCGGGAATCCGTTTGCATCCATACCAGAAAAATCTTCGACTCATGCAGGGACAAAGATTGCGTCGAGGACCTGCGGTTCTATCCCACGGTGGAGGCCCGGGATATCCTCAACACGTCCCAGATGGTCAAGGGCGGAACAGCGGAGCTGCTGTACGTCTACACCGACGTGGAGCCGGTGACCTTTAACCGGGGCTTTTACTCCATTGACATGCGGTTTTTCTACCGGGTGACCTTGCAGGTCTACACCGGTGCGCCGCGCTATACCGGGGCGGAGGGCCTTTGCGTGTTCGACAAGCGGTGCATCCTTTTCGGCAGCGAGGGGAACGCCAAGATCTTCTCCTCCGACACGGTGCTGGAGGAGCTGGATGTCCCCGGCGCCATGCGCAGCAATCTGCCAGTGGCCGTGGTGGAGGCGGTGGACCCCATCGTGCTGGATACCCGCATCTCCGACCGCAGCATCGGCACCGACGTGCCCCTGACGGAGATCCCCGCCTTCATTGCCGAGAGCTTCTCCGGAGAGCTGCTCTGCGATAACAGCGATGAGCGACGTTACTACGTGACGCTGGGACAGTTCTCCCTGGTCCGGCTGGAGCGGGACACCCAGCTGCTGATCCCGGTCTATGACTACTGCGTGCCCGAGACGGAATGCCCCAGCAACGACCAGGAGGACCCCTGCGGACTGTTCCGCAGCGTGGCGTTCCCGGTCAACGAATTCTTCCCGCCCAACACCGTGGATACACCCACCGACTATACCAGCGCCCGCAACTACTGCGCCTGCCACGGATAAAAAGGAGATCCCCCGTCAGTCGGGGGATCTCTCATTTCTATGGGGCCGTATGCCTTATACCAGCTCGGCAAGGTCATAGATCAGCCGCTCTGTTTTCTCCCAGCCCAGGCAGGGGTCGGTGATGGACTTGCCGTAGCAGCCGCCGCCCACCGGCTGCGCGCCGTCCGCCAGATAGCTCTCGATCATCAGGCCCTTGACCAGCCGCCGGATATCCGCGCTGCGACTCCGGCTGGACATGACGTCTCTGGCGATGGGGATCTGAGCAAGGTAGTCCTTGCCGGAATTGGCGTGATTGGTGTCCACGATCACCGTCGGATTCTGCAGCTCCCGGGCGGCATATGCTTGACACAGGCGCTGTAGGTCGGCGTATTCATAGTTGGGGTGGCTGACGCCATCCAGATCCACGTAGCCCCGCAGAACGGCGTGGGCGTAGGGATTCCCGTGGGAGCGGGCCTGCCAGCCCCGGTAGATGAAGGTGTGGCCGTGCTGGGCGGCGGCAACGGCGTTGAGCATGGCGTCCAGATTGCCGCCGGTGGGGTTTTTCATGCCCACCGGGATGTCCAGTCCGCTGGCGGTGAGCCGGTGCTGCTGATCCTCCACGGACCGGGCGCCCACTGCCACGTAGGCCAGAAGATCGTCCAGATACTTCAGGTTTTCGGGATAGAGCATCTCGTCGGCGCAGGAAAAGCCCGTCTCTTCCAGCGCCCGCAGATGGAACTCCCGGGTGCGTACGATGCCGTGGAACAGGTCCGGCTTTTCCTCCGGGTCCGGTTGATGGAGCATCCCCATATAGCCGTCTCCCAGGGTACGGGGTTTCGTGGTATACAGGCGCGGGATAATCAGGATCTCATCGGCAACCCTCTCCTGCACAGTCCGCAGGCGGGAGATGTACTCGATGACGCTGTCCTCGTGGTCGGCGGAGCAGGGGCCGATGATCAGCAAGAAGCGGTCGGACCGGCCGGTAAAGACGTCCCGGATCTCCTCCGCCCGGCGCGTCACAAGCTCCGCCAGCGCGGGGGAGAGGGGATAGAGGGCCTTTGCCTCCATGGGGATGGTCAGCTTTCGGTCAAATTCCATATTCATCATTGTTCCGTCACCTCGATTCCCAGATCCCGCAGCCGGTCAAAGAAATCCGGCATGCTCTTGTTGACCGCCTCAGCGCCCTCGATGACGCCCCCCGTCCGGGTTGCCAGTATCGAAAGAGCCATGGCGATGCGGTGGTCTCCGTGGCTCTCCAGCGGCCCCACAGGCCGCCTCAGCGGAGAGGCAGGGATGGTCATGGTATTCTCGCTTGCCGTTGCCAAAACGCCGAATTTGGCCAGTTCCCGGGCCATAGCGGCGCATCGGTCGCTCTCCTTCAGCCGCAGCCGCCGGATGCCGGTAAACGTACCGCCGTGGAGGGCGGCGGCCAGAACCATGCAGACAGGCCCCAGATCGGGACAGTCGGACAGATCGACGGCAGGCGTGCCGCTGCGCAGGTCTTCAAACAGGGACAGGCACACCCGGTCGCCTTGCGTGCTGTCGGCTGTGAGGCCGCTGACCTCCACCTGTCCTCCCAGCGCATTCAGCGCCAGAAAGAAAGCCCCGTTGGACCAGTCGCCTTCGATAGCCGTATCCCGGGCAAAATATCGCTGATTGCCGGGAACAAGTATCTCCTGACCGGAGAAGCTGACGTTTACACCGTATTCCCGCAGCGCAGCAACGGTCATGTCGATATACGGTCGGCTCTCCACAGGAGGCAAAAGTCGGATCACGCTGTCGCCCGCCAGGAGGGGGAGGGCAAAGAGGAGTCCGCTGACAAACTGGCTGCTGATATTGCCGGGAACAGAAAAGTCCCCTGCCGACAGCGGGCCGCGGACAGAAAGCGTCTGCTCATCCAGCGCAAAGGTCAGAGCGCGTTTGGTGCAGAGATCCTGGTAGACGGTAAGAGGGCGAAACAGAAGTCTCCGTTCTCCTGTAAAGGTAATACCCTTGCCGGACAAAAGCGCCAGTGGGATGAGAAAACGGAGCGTACTGGCGCTGGCACGACAGGGAAGAACAGCCCCGTCCGGGACGCGTTGCAGATCCAGTCCGGTGACCTCTGCCGCGCCGTTATGATACCGCACATCGGCGCCCAGTGCGCGCAAACAGTCCATGGTAGCCAACAGATCCTCCGACGGTGCGATACCGCGGACGACGCCGGTCCCACCGGCCAGCGCGGCGCAGATCAGCGCTCGATGGGCCAGGCTCTTGGAGGGCGGCGCCTGGATCGACCCGTGCGCCGTGGATGGGTGGATCATCAGACGCATGTGGGCCCCGCTTCCTCCATCAAGAAGTCCATCGCCTCCAGGTAGCCGTTGATCCCGTGACCGGCGACGGTCCTCTGGCAGACGTCCCTGACGTAGTTGACCCGGCGAAAGGGCTCCCGCTGATCCGGGTCGGAGATATGTACCTCCACCGTGGGGATTCCCACCGCCTTGATGGCGTCCCGGATCGCGATGCTGGTGTGGGTATAGGCAGCGGGATTGATGACAATACCGTCTGCCCTGTCGTAAGCCGTCTGGATCTTATCCACAAGGTCGCCCTCATGATTGGATTGGAATAACTCCACAGTGACGCCTATCCGGGAGGCATGCTCCGCCACACGCCGGCACAGATCAGCATAGCTGTCTGTGCCGTACACGTCAGGCTCCCGGATGCCCAGCAGGTTGATGTTGGGTCCGTTGATCACAAGTATTTTCATCGTACAGACTCCTTCAAAAACCGAGCCAACACGGCGTCGGCGACTTCGTCGGCACTTCCGCGGGCATCGATGGTTACATCGGCAGCGCCGCCATAGATGGGCAGCCGATATCGGTACAATTTTTCCAGCTTTTCCGGCGAATCCGACAGCGGGCGATCCTCAGAGGGGAGGAGGTCAGACAACGGGCGGTTTATGAAAACGAGCCTGCCGTTCATTCTCAGAAGCTCAGTGTTGGCTTTCCGCAATACGCAGCCGCCGCCTGTAGCGATCACAAGCCCCGTCCGGGCTGCTGCAGAGCGTACAGCGGCGCTCTCCAGATCGCGGAACACCGCCTCACCGTTCTGGGAAAAGATGGCGGAAACAGGCTTTCCGGCAGCTTGCGTCACCACCGCGTCCAGATCGACAAACGGTCTGCCGGTCCGGGCGGCAATCAGCTGCCCGACGGAGGATTTTCCGCTGCCCGGCATGCCGATCAGCACGATGTTCCCCTTACTGCGCAGCAGCTCGTTATAGGCACGCTCCACCGTGTTCGCCTCGCAGGGAGTGCCGGTAAACAGCTCCGACGCAGCCGCAGCCTGGGCCACCAGCATATAGAGGCCGCCGGAGGCAGTGAGTCCTGCCTGCCTCGCCTGGCAGACCAGGCGAGAGGAGAGTGGATTGAAAACGGCGTCTACGACGGCAGAAAGACGCCTGAACCGCGCCAAATCAACGGGGACGCCTTCCAGATCCGGGTACATGCCGCAGGGCGTGGTATTGATTAAGACATCCGCATCGCTGTGATCGGCATATGCCACGTCATAGGTAACAGCCCCGGCGTTTTTTGAGCGGCTGACCGGAATGACCTCCGCGGCGCCAAGATCTGTCGATACAGCGCAGGCTGTCCGGCTTGTGCCGCCGGTACCCAGGACAAGGACCTTTCTCCCGGAAAGATCCAGACCCATGCGGAGGATAAGGCTGCGCATGCCGTAGTAATCGGTATTGTAGCCGTACAGGACGCCATCTCTGTTAACAACGGTATTGACAGCTCCGATGGCGGCTGATTTTTCGCTGAGACAGTCCAGATAGGGGATGACCGCCTGCTTGTAAGGGATGGTAACGTTGATGCCGCAAAATGCCCGGGCTCGCAGATAATCGCCCAGCTCGCGTTCTGAAATCTCCTGCAGCTCGTAGTCATAACCGCCGATCAGCTTATGGATCTCCGGGGAGAAGCTGTGGCCCAGCTTTGCGCCGATACAGCCATATCTCATCGGTCCCCGCCTCCCAGATAGTCGGTGCCGAAGCGGCCGGTCAGCAGATCGCACAGTACCAGCGCCGTCACGCTGTCCACCACCACCCGGGCACGGGGAATCACCGCCGGATCGTGCCGTCCGTTGATCTGAATATCAGTATTCTCCAAGCGATCATAGTCCACTGTCTGCTGTATCTTCCGGATGGAGGGCGTAGGCTTCACCATACAGTGGAACAGGACGGGCATGCCGTTGGTGATGCCGCCGTTGACGCCGCCGTTGTGGTTGGTTCTGGTGACGATCTGCCCGTTCTCCACGGCAAAGCAGTCGTTGAACCGACTGCCGGTGGTGTCGGCCATGTCGAAACCGGCCCCGAACTGGACGCCCTTGACCGCCGGGATGCTGAACAGGGCGTGGGAGAGGAGCCCCTCCACCGTGTCGAACCACGGCTCACCCACACCGGCTGGAAGGCCGGTGACAGCCGTCTCCAGCACGCCGCCCACGCTGTCGCCCTCGGCGGCAGCCTGCCGAATGCTCTCTTTCATGGCTTCGGCAGCCGCGCTGTCCAAGACGGCAAAGCGCTTTTCGCTCAACGCGGCGATATCCGCCTGCAAATCATCGAATCTGCGGTCTGACACACCGCCGCAGCGGAGCAGGTGGGTGCCGATTGTGATTCCCCTGGCCTTCAGAGCAGCCAGGGCAATCGAGCCTGCGGCAACAATGGGTGCGGTGAGACGACCACTGAAATGGCCCCCGCCCCGATAATCCTGAAAGCCGTGATATTTACACTGGGCGGCATAATCGGCGTGTCCCGGCCGGGCCAGGTGGCGGAGTTCCTCGTAATCGCCGCTCTGCACATCACCGTTGGGAATCAGGACGCAGAGGGGCGATCCGGTTGTCTTTCCCTGAAACACACCGCTGACGATAGTAAACCTGTCCGCCTCGCGGCGGGACGACCCCAGATCCTCAAACGGGCGCCGCAGGTCCAGCTGAGCCGCAATCACAGACTCATCCACCGGAATCCCCGGCGCGAGGCCGTCCAATACGGCACCGACAGCGCTGCCGTGGCTCTCGCCGAACAGCGTGATGACAACATTCCGGCCAAAGCTGTTATTCACTGGTTACTCCCACCTTCCGCAATGGTATCAAGTGTATCTGAAAGGGCCTCCGGTGTTACACGGGCAAAAATGAAAGATCCGGGTTCGTCAACTTCCGTTACGAGAATGGTGGAGCCCTCTGCCTTTTTATCGTGTCGGATCAAACGGCAGATCTGCTCTCTGTCCAGATTACAGGAGACCGGAAGTTCCAGTCGCAGCAGTACTTCCCGCAGTCGCCGGGTGACCGGCGGAGAGCACATGGGGAGCATGCCCAGAGCGACACATTCACCGTGTAACAGATCGGGGCACGCGGCCTCGATGGCGTGTCCGATGGTATGGCCGAAATTCAGCACGCGGCGCAGGCCGCGATCCTCCTCATCGGCAGTCACGATTTCAGCCTTGATGCGCAGAGCCCGCTCGATCAGCCGGTCCGGATCGGCAAAGGGATCGCTGCTCTCCAGCATCTCAAACAGCTCCCGGTCGCAGGTCAGCGCCATCTTCACGACCTCAGCCAGTCCGGCGGCGAATTGGCGCCGGGGGAGTGTATCCAAGACCGACGGGTCGATCAATACGGCCCGTGGCCTCCGAATCGTTCCTATGGCGTTTTTTAACCCGCCGAAATTGACAGCTGTCTTCCCACCGATGGAGGCGTCAGCCTGGGCCAGCAGGGTGGTTGGAACATAATAGAAATCGACACCCCGCATATAAATCGAAGCGGCAAAGCCCGCCAGATCGCCGACCATACCGCCGCCGACGGCAGCAACACAATCTTCTCGGGTAAGGCCAAAATCCTGCATTTTATGCAATAGTCGCGCGAGAACATCAAAGGATTTGCTGCGTTCACCCTGGGGAACGCACTCAATGACGGCGCAGCGGCATTGGGACGCCAGAAGATCGGCATATTGCTGCGGAACACCCTCATCGGTAAGTATAAAGATTTTTCGGTCCAGCGACAGATGCTGATTTGCCCGAGACAGGCTGCCACGCTCCAGAATGACGTCATATCCCATTCGATCCGATATGACGGCGGCGGGAGATTCGCCAATCACGGCCCTCTGATACGCCCGAGAGAGCTCCATCAACTTTTGCTGAAAATCCGAGTAGTAGGGGAGAAGCTCCGTTTGGGGCATCCGTTCGCCGCTTCCGGCCAGAAGCGCCGCCTCTCGGGCCATGTCCCGCACGGGGAGCGCTCTCTCTTTTTTATATACCGCGATCTGCCGGACCACATCCATTCTCGCAGAGAAGAGATGTGCCATCTCTCGGTCAATATCATCAATTTTCCCGCGGAGCATATCTAAAGTGTCCATCAGAACTCCTCCCGGAAGCGCAAATTTGCTTGAAAGCGGCTCCGTATGCAACAGAGCCGCTTCCAAATCAAAACAATCGGTTTACGGATTCGCGGCACGGCGCGAAATCACTTATTCGTAGGACAGGCCGGCATCGTGGGCAATCACACACACATAGGTATGCCCCACCTGAAGATCCAGCGGCGTGCCGTCCGCATGGTAATAGACAAAGGGATCATACATGGAGTCCTTCTCCCAGGTAATGCTCTCGCATTTGCCGCCGCAGAAATACATGCCGGCGTCGCTGCCCTGGAGGTCGATGACCATATGTCCCGCCTTGTCACCGCTGTTATATACCGTGGTGCGCAGTACCAGAAGATTGGTAACACCTACCTGCTCGTTGGTATTTCCGTCAATATAGGGGGAACCGTACTGACGGATCATATAGAGGCCGGTATCAGCATCGTAATCAAAATAGGTGGACTTATAGTTGGAGAACCGGACAGTAATATTGTTGGCGGTTTCACCGTCTTTCGGGGCAGCATCCGCAACGTAGTGGATCGGATAGTCATAACCCTCATAGTGATCCCTGCGAAGCCAGGTTTTGCTGTCCATGAAGTTGGAGAGGCCCTCACCGGTGGTCATCAGGGTATGCTCCCAGGCTCTGGTTTGATACCGAACGTAATCACGGTAATAGGGCTCAATCCCCTCATCAAAGTGATCCATGTTCAAATTATACATCATATTATCGGCCTCATCACTGCCGCCGCAGTGGAAGTAGACGGCATCCATGCCCAGCGCGGTCTCCACGAAGCACGCCCGGGCACTGCGGATGGAGCCAATGACGCCGACCTTGGACGGGTCCAGGAAGAATCCCACCATTCGGGTGATCCCGTACTCCACGTTGTACTCGAAGATCATATCTGCCTGGGACACGCCGTGCTGAGGCATGGCCTCGGAGATGTTGTTGAGCATCACGGCTGTGGGACGGCGGTTCGCCAAGGAGGGGTCCTCCAGCGCCTCACCGGTGAGGGAGTTGATGTAGGCGGGAGCGGACTCGTAAGAGTTGTTGAATGTAACGTCATTAGGATAGCTGACCGCGGCGCTGAGCTCATTGGCCTGCTCGTCGTATGTCACGGTAACGGTGACGGCGATCGTCTTGCCATCGTAGGTGACGTCGTCCAGGGTACCTTGCACCTCAGTGACAATGTAAGTATAGGTGCCAGCCTCTGTATAGGTGAGGGCGTCAAAGGTAACCAGCCCCTCCGCATCGTTGGTGGCAGTGCTCACCGCTTTGCCGTCGGCATCCTTTAGCTCGAAGCTGAACTCGCCGGCACTCAGATCACGTCCGTTGAGGATCTTGTTCACACGGATAACGGCCTCCGCAGGATCGGGATCTGGCTTCTGCGCTTTGCCGCAGGAAACACAGCTCAACAGCATCAGAAGCGTAAGTATGCCGCACGTAAATCTCTTCCACATCATTGGATCCTCCCGCAGTTATTATTTCTGTTTCTGATGGCATTATCATAGCAGATGAATGTGGAAAATGCAATTCCGCCCACGAGAAATTTTCCGCGCCCTCTGTACAAAACGCAAAATTTCCGTATAATAATGTGTGAGGGAGGTGATCACTGTGGGTGTCGGCTTTATCCGGGATAAGCTGGAGATCAAGTTTTTGATCCTCTATATTGCCGCACGGGTCATTGAGCCTCTGCCCCTGGAGGGGATGCAGGAGCTGACCATGTGCGATGACGGTATCGATTACTTTAATTTTTCCGAATGTCTCAATGACCTGGTTCGCACCGGCCATCTGCGCCTGACGGATCAAGAGACCTATTGTATCACGCCCAAGGGCGTCAAAAACAGCGAGATCTGCGAGTCCAGTTTGCCTTATTCCATCCGGGTGCGCACGGATAAAAACGTTGCCGCTTATAACCAAAAGCTGCTGCGGCGGTCCCAGGTCCGCAGTCGTGTCGAACCTCGGGATAACGGAACCTATACTGTGGAGCTGTCATTGAGCGATGATATGGCCAGTGTGATGCGCCTGCAGCTGATGGTAGCCTCAGAGGAGATGGCACAGGATCTGGCCGGACGGTTTCAAAAGAGCCCGGAGGAGGTCTACTCGAGACTTCTCACCGCACTGTATCACACGGATGAACAGTAATCATTGAACAGAAAATCCCCGTACTGCGGTACGGGGATTTTTTTCTTGCCGTCATACCGGAGGACAACCCCACATAGAGTAGACCATTCCAAAAAGAAGGATGTGCAGAGCTTGGATAGACGGGATGACATGAAACGTTTTTCCCAGGCGGTCCGCCTGCTGCCGCTCCGCTGGCAGCGGGCCGCGGAACAGCTGGACGAGCGTCAAAAAGCGCAGGCAGAGGAATTCCGACTCCGAACCGGCCAACCGGTCACGGTGTTGCTGCCAGGGGGAGAGTTGGAGCTGTCAAGCGGAGACAGCGTAAACATCACCGGCGGTGATCTGGAGCAATTGTGCGACCGGATCACCGGTTATTCCCGGTATGCGGCGACAGAGACGATGCGACAGGGATATTTGACGGCAGAGGGAGGTTTTCGCGTCGGCATCTGCGGAACGGCGGTGATGGAGAACGGCGTCAGCGTGAACCTGCGCTGTATATCCTCTATGACGATCCGGCTGAACCGGCAGCTGATCGGTATCGGGAAAGATCTGATTGAGAAGCTATTTCCGAACGGTCAGATGGGAAATGTGCTGGTTTTATCTCCGCCGGGATTGGGAAAAACGACTCTGCTGCGTGATCTGATCCGGCTGCTGTCAGAGGGGACAGAGCGTCTGTCACCGATGCGCGTAGCCGTAGTCGATGAGCGATGTGAGATCGCCGTCATGCAAAAAGGCATGCCCCAGATGGACGTTGGGCCCCACACCGACGTACTGTCCGGCTGCCCAAAGGCCGTGGCCATCCCCATGCTCCTGCGCGCCTGCAATCCGCAGGTAATCGCCGTTGACGAAATCACGGTTCGGGACGATCTGGCGGCCATGGTGGCAGCGGCTCACTGCGGAGTGCGCCTGTTGGCTACGATCCATGCCTCCGGACAGGATGAACTGCGTGTCAAGCCCCTGTTCCGCCAGCTTCTGGAGCTGAGGATTTTCGAAAAGACGGTCACGATCCGGAAGGAGGGGGATCGGTGGACATATCTGGCGGAGGATCTTTACGAATTCTCGGAGCAGCCTTGATTTTGCTGAGCGGATCCGCCGGTTATTACTCCTTCTCCCGGTCTGTACAACGAGAGCAAATCCTGCTGAGGGACGTGATCGGAGCCCTGGAACAGTTGGCCGGCAGTATTCGCTGGAGAAATTTATCGCTCCCGGAGGGAATCGCGGAGCTGTCAGATCGGGAATTCAGCGGTAAATACTTCAAAGCAGTAATTAATAATATGGCAAGCAATATGACTTTACATGATGCATGGCGGCTGGCATTTTCCCAATATTGTGGGGAAGATGGTGATATCCTGCGGCGGATTGAGCTGGAAGGCGACGCCCAGCGAGTCATCGGAAGCCTGTGTCAATGTGTGGAGACATTGGAGGCTCATTATCGGCAGCGGCAGAACGAGCTTCGTCAGAGGAAGCGTCTCTGCGCTGCGGGATTATTCTCGGCCGCAGGGATACTGGTCGTTATACTGGCTTGATAGAAGGGGTCACGGAATGGACGTAGATCTGATTTTCAAAATTGCCGCTGTCGGCATCCTGGTGGCGGTGCTCAATCAGCTTCTGATCCGCAGCGGGCGGGAGGAACAGGCCATGATGACCACCTTGGCAGGGCTTGTGGTGGTCATGATGATCCTGCTTCAAAAAATCAGTGATCTTTTTCACCTGGTCAAAACACTGTTTGGTTTATAGCGATGGAGATTTTCATTCGATTGACAGCCGTCTGTGTGATCGGCGCGGTGCTGGCGGCATTGCTGAAGCATGAAAGGCCGGAGATGGGGCTGCTGTTAGCGCTTTCTGTCTGTGTCGCCGTTCTTGCGGCGGCGGGCGATTCCCTGGGCGCGGTCCGCGACCTGGCTGACCAGATGATTGCCACCAGTGGGGTGGATGCAGAGCTGTTTGCCCCTCTGTTGAAGATCCTGGGGCTTTCGCTGGTATGCCGTCTTGGAACAGAGCTCTGCCGCGACGCAGGGGAGGGCGCGATCGCCGCGCTGGTAGAGATCGGCGGTGCTGCCGGCGCGATCCTTCTGGCCACACCGCTGTTCCGGGCCGTCTGGACATTGCTTCGTTCCTTGATATGAGAGTGTTGCGCTTTTTGATATGCGCGGTCCTTTTGGCCGTGCTGTTGCCGGTCGAGACGGTTTCCGCGTCGATGCTCCCGGATGAGCTGTCCGAGGCGCTCCCGGCAGAGGCAGGGCAGCTGCTGGACGAGCTGGATAGCGGCGGATATGACCACAGCACGCTGATGATGGGACTCGTTGCCCTGTGTCGGGCCATTTGTAACGACTTTTTCACTCTCCTCCGGGACCACGTCAACAGCGCCGTGCTGCTGCTGGGCGTTGTGCTGCTGTGCGCTTTTGTGGACAGTATGCACCAGGCTGCTGACAACGGGACAGAACGCTATGTCACCTTGGCCGGCGCGCTGGTCATCACCGTGATCGCCGCAAGCAATATTCAGGGCATGACGGGTGTTGGACTCGACGCGTTGGAGCAGATGGAGGTTTTTTCCCGGGCGCTGCTGCCCACTTTGGCGGCAGCAGTGGCCGCTGCCGGAGGCGTTGTATCCGCAGGCGTGAGGCAAGTGCTGACCGCTGTATTTGCCGACTCCCTGATCTCCCTCATCCGACGTATGCTGCTGCCGCTGGTATACTGTTACACCGCCGTTTCGGCAGCCAACGCCGTTCTGCCTGAACATGAGCTAAAACGCCTTCGGGACGGGATCGGGAAGATGGTGACCGGCGCGCTGACGGGCTTGCTGGTGCTCTTTACCGCGTTTTTGACCATTGCCGGGGCTGTGGGTACAGCGGCAGACGCCGCCTCGCTCCGCCTGGCTAAATCTACGATCTCGACGGTCGTTCCCGTGGTGGGTTCCATCATCTCCGACGCGGCTGACAGCGTTCTGGCCAGCGCCGCCTTGCTGAAGAGTTCCGTGGGTGTGTTCGGTACGCTTGGGATATTGGCGATCTGTCTTACGCCCTTTCTGCAGCTGGGCGTCCAGTACCTGCTCTATAAATTAACGGCGCTGATCGCGTCTGTCGTGGGCTCGGAACCTCTTGTGGAGCTGGTGAATTCCCTGGGTACAGCGTTGGGACTTCTGCTTGCCATGACGGGCAGCTGCGCCGTGCTGCTGCTGATATCCGTCGCATCCTCGCTTTCGGTGGTGACCACATGATGGAATTCATTCGGCAATGGCTGCTCGGGATTATTACCACGGCGCTGCTCCTGGCGCTGCTCTTACCCCTGATCCCACAGGGAAAGCTGCGCCAGATCGGACAGCTGGCGGGAAGCCTGATCCTGGCGCTGGCGGTATTGCGGCCCCTTGATAACATACATCTTTCCTGGAACCTCGGGTATGAGGAATACGCCGACAGGATCCAGCGAACGCTTGATCGGCTGGAGGAGGAGAACAGAAGCGCAATGGAAAAAATCATAGCCGAGAGGACCGCCGCATATATTGCGGACAAAGGGTGTGAATGGGGGGTTCCATGTCACCCGACAGTGATGACGCGCTGGGAAAACGGCGTACCTTATCCGGTCTCCGTGGTAATGGATATCCCGTTTCATGCGGAGCTGGCGAAGTGCATCGACGAGGAGCTGGGGATCCCGGGGGATTGCCAGACATGGCAGGAGAGGTAGGTCATGCGAATCGGTAAGCTTACGGCGGTATGGCAGAAGTACAAATATGCCGTTCTGATCGCAGCAGTCGGCGTTTTGCTGATGGTTATTCCCGGGAAGCGCGGTACTGTGTCAGCACAGCCGGCATCCGGTACGTCCACTGAGCAGTCTTTCTCCCTCTCTCAGACGGAGGAGCGGATGGAGTCTATCCTGGGACAGATGGACGGCGTGGGAAAGATCCGGGTCATGCTGACTCTTGCCGGCGGCTCCCGGCTGCAGCTGGCTGCGGATACAGACGGGAGCTTTGACAGCGCCGGCCGCCTCCGGCAGGAGATCGTACGGCTCAATAAGGGCAGCAATGGCCAGGACGTCGTCGTCATTCACCAGAGCTATCCCACCTTTCAAGGTGCGGTGATCGTGTGTCAGGGTGCTGACATCGGCGCGGTACGGCTGGCTGTTACAGAGGCGGTATCCGCGCTGACCGGGCTCGGCGCCGACAAAATATCCATTGTCAAGTGGAGAGAATCATAGGAGGGGAATACATGAAAAAGCTATGGAGAAAACGGGCGATCATTGCCAGCGTGCTTCTGTTGGTAGCGGCGGCGGTGTATCTGAACTGGCGGTATACCGAGCAGGTGACGGACAGCGCAAAGGTTTTGGGGGAGTCCACCCTTGTCAACGGTGAGACAAAAGTTGACCAGACTGGCAATAATCCTCAAAACGATCCAAACAGCATGATTGCCGAGGAGACCGCGGCAGGGGAGAGCGACTACTTCGCCACAGCTCGGCTGAGCCGCAAGCAGGCCCGGGACAGTGCCATCGGTATGCTGCAGGAGGCGGAGGTGGATGAGAACGCCGATGAGCAGACGCTGAATGCCGCCTCTCAGACGCTGCAGGTCCTGGCGGCTTATACCGTGGCGGAATCCCAAATTGAGAGCCTCGTTACGGCAAAGGGGTACAGAGACTGCGTGGCGTTCATGGGGCCAAACTCCATCAGCGTGGTGGTGTCCGACTCCGACGGACTGGACGCTGCCGACGTGGCCCGCATCAAGGATATTGTCATCAGCGAGACAAACTATACACCGGATCAGATCAAAATCGTGGAGGCAAATTAACAGTTGTTTTTTTCGCAGAAAACTGATATACTGTTTGTGTATGCAGTATAAACGGCACAAATGAAACGACAGTTAGGAGATAATCTGATCATGGCTGAGAACAGAGAATATATGGTCCGCCAGGAGGACATGGGCACGATCCAGATCGCCGAGGAGGTCGTGGCCAATCTGGCTACCGCTACGGCGCAGGAGGTAGAGGGCGTCGGCGGCCTGCTCAGCGGCAGCGTGCCCGACGGAAAGGGCAGCAAGAAGATGACGGCCAAGGGCGTCCGTGTGGATATGGAGGATGACGCTCTTGTCATCAACCTCTTTCTGATGATCCGCTACGGTTATGAGATCGCCGACGTGGCTGGAAAGGTCCAGCAGAGCGTGTTTTCCACGCTGGAGGGCAGCACCGGCTTTAAGATTCAGGCGGTGAATGTCCACGTGGGCGGCATCAGCTTCAACTGAAGAATAACGGACCAAAAGAAAAGGAATTTATACGTATGACACGCAATACCGCCCGCGAAATCGCCACGCACCTGGCTTACGAGCTGAGCTTTACCGATCTGGGCATCGAGGATTTCCTGCAGGATCGCCTCTCTGACGAGAACTTCGCCGACCGGGCACCCGAGTCAGAGCTCTATGCCCAGACGCCCAACGCCAAGCAGCGGGATTATATCTGCCGTCTCGTCTCCGGCGTTGCGGAACACGCCGCCGAGTTGGACACCTACATTGAGAAGTACGCCCAGGGTTGGCGTTTTGATCGCATCTCCCTGGTGGCCTCCGCCATCATGCGGGTGGCCATGTACGAGATCCTCTACATGCCGGAGATCCCCCACGGGGTAGCCATCAACGAGGCCGTGGAGATCGCCAAGAAGTATGAGAGTCCCGAGACGGTTCGGTTCCTCAACGGCATTTTGGGCAGCTTCGTGCGGCAGGAAATCAAAGATTGAACGGGCAGGCAGGGCGTAACGCGCCCTGCCTGTTTTCCCCCCTTTAGGAGGTGCTCCGTGGAACAACAGATATACAGCGTATCGGAGGTCAACGGCTATATCAAAGGCCTCCTTGACGACGCGCCCGCGCTGAACGGTATATTCATTCGCGGCGAGCTGTCCAACTACAAGATATACCCCTCCGGCCACCACTATTTTACCTTGAAGGACGGCGAAAGCGCTCTGCGCTGCGTCATGTTCAAGGGTTCGGCTGTTAAGCTGCGGTTTCGGCCCGAGAGCGGCATGAAGGTCATCGCCTTCGGCCGCATCAGCGTGTTTCCCCGGGACGGTGCCTACCAGCTCTACTGCTCCTCTCTGACGGCGGACGGCATCGGAGATCTGCACGTCGCTTTTGAACAGCTGAAGGAAAAGCTGTACCGTGAGGGACTCTTCGACGAGGGCCACAAGAAGCCGCTGCCGGCTTACCCCCAGCGCATTGCCATCATCACATCCTCCGCCGGTGCGGCGGTCCACGACATGATCCGTATCCTGCGGCGGCGGTATCCCATAGCCAAGGTAATGCTGCTGCCGGTGCGCGTGCAGGGTGTGGAAGCGCCGCCGGAGATCGCCGGTGCCATCCGTTACGCCAACCGTTGGCAGCTGGCGGACGTGCTGATTACGGGCCGCGGCGGGGGCTCACTGGAGGATCTGTGGGCCTTCAATGATGAGCGGGTGGCTCGGGCGATCTATGAATCGGAGATCCCCGTGATCTCCGCCGTGGGACATGAGCCGGATGTGACCATCTCTGACTTCGTGGCGGACCGCCGGGCATCCACGCCCTCCAACGCCGCAGAGATTGCCGTGCCGGACATGTCGGAGCTTCTCCGGGCGCTCCAAAACGCGGAGATCCGGATGGCACAGGGCACCCTGCACCTGGTAGAGCTGCAGGAAAAGCGTCTTGAGACGCTGAGAAAAAAGCGTGTCCTGTCCGACCCCATGGCCTTCTTGCAGGACAGGCGGCTGCAGCTGGACTACGTGCACCAAAAGCTCACCGGGGCGGCAAAAGAACAATTGGCCCATGACACGAAGCAATTTGCGCAGTTGACGGCAAAATTGGATGCCCTGAGTCCTTTGAAGGTCCTGGGCCGAGGCTATGCCATGGCGCAGAGCGAGGACGGCACGGTCCTTCGCAGCAGCGAGCAGGTGTCGCCCGGCGACAGAGTGCGGGTCGTCCTGGCCAAGGGAAGTATTGGATGCACCGTTGTAGAGAGGGAATAGGAGGCTGAAATATGGAAAAGATAAAGACATTTGAGGAAAATATGCACCGCCTGGAGGAGATCGTGGGGATGCTGGAAAAGGGCGACGCCCAGCTCAGCGACTCCCTGGCTCTGTTTGAAGAAGGTACCCGGCTGGTTGCCGCCTGTCGGCAGGAGCTGGATCGGGCGGAGCAGCAGGTGGTCAAGCTGATGAAGGGGAACGACGGCAGGCCCGTCGAGAGCGCCTTTCTGGCGGAGGAAGAATGATGGACTTTACCGAAAGATATACAGCTTATCTGGAGGCTGTCGAGGCTTATCTGGAACGCTTGTTTACAGCGGACAAGCCCTATGGCAAGCTGTACGAGGCGATCCGGTACAGCCTGCTCTCCGGCGGCAAGCGAATCCGGCCGGTTCTGACGCTGGAGTTCGCCCGACTGGGTGGAATGGACTGGCATTTGGCGCTGCCTTATGCCTGCGCCCTGGAGTTGATCCACAATTACAGCTTGATCCACGATGACCTGCCCTGTATGGACGACGACGATTTGCGGCGCGGTAAGCCCACCAACCATAAGGTATACGGTGAGGCCCTGGCTATTCTGGCTGGCGACGCCCTGCAGCCGGAGGCCTTCCGTCTGATTTCTCAGGCGCCCATCATGTCTGCGGAAAACCGCTTGGAGGCGATTCAGATCCTCTGTCGGGCCTGCGGTGCCGACGGTATGGTGGCCGGACAGGTACTGGACACCGTCTGCGACGTGAAAGACGAGACCGGTTTGCTGGAGCTGAACCGTTTGAAAACCGGTGTGATGATCTCAGCCGCCGTGGAGCTGGGCTGCGTGGCCAGCAAGATGCCGCCAACTATGCGTCTCCAGGCGCTGGAATACGCAAAATACCTTGGCCGTGCCTTTCAGATCCAGGACGATATCCTGGACGTAGAGGGCGACGAATCTGTGTTCGGAAAGCCTATTGGCTCGGACAGGGCGGAGGGCAAGATCACCTTCGTGGACCTGAAGGGTATCCGCGGCTGCCGCAAGGAGGTAGCCGACTGTACCGCCAAGGCAAAAGCGGCTGTGGCCAGCTGGGGTGATCGGGCATTCCTGTTGGAATTGGCCGACCAACTGCTGAGCCGGGAAAAATAGTATCGCAGCGCCGACCGCTTTTAGCGGTCGGCGCTTTTTCACACTGTTTTTCACCTATTCTTAGTAAATTGAGTTGTCAATTTCAAAAATCTGTGGTATTATTTACAATTGACTGAACAGCGGCGCAGTATCCTAGTCAGATCTGCCGTTTCCTAAGAGGGGCCTAAAAATCCCTTAAAGGGCACAACTGTGAAACCTCTGGTGCCTGCTTCTTACGCCCAGTTTGGGGTGGGTGCTGGAGGGAGGTGCGGCTATGCCTCACCTGCGGATGTAGGGCGCCCTCCAATGGCATGGAGGACCCGACCCTGCCTCTGTGGAGACCTGCTCTTGTGCGCGGGCGTACTCCCCGTGTGGTAAGCGACCTGTGTACGAAGCAGATGATTTGAAACCTGCAATGCGGTGCTAAAGCGGCTCTATGCTGCCCTAACGCTGTGTGCAGAGTAGCCTGCCTTGCGTGGGTTGGGTGGATAGGGGAGCTGATGCGCGGACTCCCCGGCCAGGGACAACGCGATATTCCCTTGAAACCCCACCTGCAAAAGAGGATAAGAAACGGTTTGACTGCTGTGGAAATCACCTAGGCTGTCCTAAACGGGACACTGAGGGGATTGCAGTGCGGACTAAGTGGCAGTCGGGTATCACGCTCCGGTAACAACGTGGCGCGGCACTGAAAGGGAAACCGCCTGATCGGCGACGAGAGGTGTGCCGCGGGGAAAGCCAACCCGTACCTAAGCCGTAAGATTTACCTTCGGGGTCGCCCTGTTCAGTCACTTCTTGTATGATTGAAGCCAGTTAGGAGTATTACCTTGAGCGAAAGAGATAAAGAAAAGGCCAAAAAGAAGAACGGCGGCACCAGCAAGCACTGGGTAGTGCATGTTTTTCTCATGTCCGTCGTTCTCTCGGCTGTTTTGAGCTTTCTGTCTTCCACGGCGCTGAGCGGCACCGGATACGTGGTGGCGATCCTGGTCCTGTTGTTTTTCATTGCGTTGGGCATCCTCTTTGACATGATCGGCGTGGCCGTTACGGCGGCCGATACCCGTCCGTTCCACTCCATGGCCGCCCACAAGGAGAAGGGAGGACGGGAGGCCATACGCCTTCTGAACAATGCTGACCGGGTCAGCTCCTTCTGCAACGACGTGGTGGGGGATATCTGCGGGATCGTCAGCGGCTCCACCGCCGCCGTCATTGTGACCCAACTGCAGCACAGCCTGTCCACCACCTCTGTTCTGATCTCCATCGGCGTTACGGCGCTGATCTCCGGTCTGACCATCGGCGGAAAGGCGCTGGGAAAGAACATTGCGATAAAGGACTGTACCAACGTGGTCCATCGGGTGGCCATTCTGTTGAACCTGCTGCATCTGTATCGCTGACCTGCAATCATCTGTGCAAGACCATCCGGGAGGCGGATCCATGAGTAAAAAAACAAGATTGGATGTCCTGCTGGTGGAGCGTGGCCTGGCGGCCAGCCGGCAAAAGGCCCAGGCGGTCATCATGGCCGGCGACGTGTTCGTAGAGGGGCAGCGGTCCGACAAGCCCGGCACAGCTGTGGCAAGCGACGCTGTGATCGAGGTGCGCGGAAACCCAATGCCCTACGTCAGCCGGGGCGGGTGGAAGCTGGAAAAGGGTATGCAAACCTGGCCCATCACATTGGCCGGGAAGATCTGTGCCGATATCGGAGCCTCTACCGGAGGGTTCACCGACTGTATGCTGCAAAACGGCGCAGAGAAGGTCTATGCGGTGGATGTGGGATATGGGCAGCTGGATTGGAAGCTGCGCAACGATCCTCGGGTGGTGTGTCTGGAGCGTACCAACGCCCGATATCTGACCCGGGAGCAGATACCGGATGAGTTGGACTTTGCCTCCATCGACGTATCCTTCATCTCCCTCAGACTGATTTTCCCCGCTTTGTGGGATCTGTTGCGCCAAGGCGGTGAGATCGCCTGCCTGATCAAGCCGCAATTTGAGGCTGGCAGGGAAAAGGTGGGAAAGAAGGGCGTTGTCCGGGAGCCCGCCGTACACCGCGAGGTGCTGGAAGCCTTCCTTAACTATGCAAAGGATAATCACCTTACAGTTATTGGTATTACATATTCTCCCATTCGCGGTCCCGAAGGAAATATTGAATATCTCGGCTATCTGCGCAAGTCCGACGAGCCAGATGTCCCGGTGGATATAGACGCTGTTGTAGCAGCCTCTCATGCAGAGCTTGAGAATTGAACGACGCCTGAAACGAAAGGAATATCTATTATGAAGAAAGTGATCCTGTGCCCGAATCCCTATCGTGACAGTGATCTGAAGGTTGCGGAGCGCTCCATGAAGATTTTGGGAGACGCGGGCCTCAAGACGGTGGTGTGCCTGCCTTTTCAACAGGAGGATACGCTGAAGAAGACCAGCTTACAGGTACTGCCCCTGGAGGAGGAGATCAAATCCGCTGATCTGCTGATCGCCTTTGGCGGCGACGGCACTATCCTGCACCTGGCCAGGACTGTGGCCCTTCACGACGTACCCGTGCTGGGTATCAACCTGGGAAGCCTGGGTTTCATGTCCGAGCTGGAGCCCAACGAGCTGGACCGGCTGAAGGATCTGGCCAACTGGGATTTCATCGTGGAGTCCCGCATGATGCTGGACGTTGACGTGATCCGCAACGGGCGCACGGTTTACACCAACATCGCCCTGAATGATGCCGTCGTATCCAAAGGCTCTATCGCAAGGGTTGTAAGGTTGGAAACCTTTACAGAAGAAGGCCGCCTTACCCGGGTCACAGGTGACGGCGTCGTCATCAGTACGCCCACCGGATCCACCGGTTACTCCATGGCGGCCGGCGGCCCTATTGTGGAGCCCACCGCCCGCAACCTTCTATTGACCCCTATCTGCCCCCATTCCACCCGGGCGGACTCCTATGTTCTCTCCCCGGAGCACGTGATCACCGTAGAGGCCACTGACGCAAATCGTAAGTTTGTGTATCTTTCCGTAGACGGCGGGAAGGCCTTTTCCCTGAAAAATGGCGACCAGATCCGGGTATCTCAGTCCAAATACTGCACCAAGCTGGTACGTCTTTCCAAGAAGAGCTTCTGTGAGATCCTGGACAAGAAGATGGCCATGGAGGCGGCAAAGTACGAGAAGTAATCGTCGTTGTGCCGGATGTGGAGGAATCTCTGATGCTGCAGCTGCTTCACATTGAGAATATCGCGATCATCGAGCAGGCTGATATCGTCTTTGAACCGGGCTTCAACGCCATGACAGGCGAGACCGGCGCCGGTAAGTCTATCGTGATCGATGCGCTGAGCGCCGTGTTGGGACAGCGCACCTCTCGGGAGCTGATCCGCACGGGCAGTGAAAAGGCTTTCGTCAGCGCCTGCTTCTCCGCCGTTCCGTCCGCCGCGACAGAAGATCTCGGCATCGATGCCGCAGACGAACTGCTGCTCCAGCGGGAGATCCATGCCGACGGCCGCAATATCTGCCGGATCAACGGCCGTCCCGCCACGGTAACGCAGCTCCGCACCCTGGGGACGCGGCTGCTGAACATTCACGGCCAGCACGACGGACAGCAGCTTCTGGATGAGGAGCAGCACATCGTCTATCTGGACAATTTCGGCCGTCTGGAAAGCGAGAAATCCGCCTATCAGGAGACCTTCCACAAGCTGTCAGAGCTTCGCCGCAGGATCCAGTCCCTGCAGATGGACGAGGCGGAAAAGGCCCGTCGGATGGATACTCTCCGCTATCAGATCAACGAGCTGGAGCGCGCTGATCTGCGGCCCGGCGAGGAGGATACACTGAACGCCCGCCGGAATTTCCTGCGCAACAGCGAAAAGTTCATCTCCGCCGTCAGCGAGGCAGATTACTGCCTGAACGGCGACGACACCGGCGACGGCGCGCTGAACCTGCTGCGGCAGGCAAAACAGGCCCTCTCCGCCATTAAGAACCTGGACAGCGATTACAGCAGCATCTGTGATCGGCTGGAATCCGTCTACAGCGAGGTATACGATCTGGCCGATACCCTCCGGGACCGCAAGGACGGCTTTTCCTTTTCTCCGGAGGAGCTGGACGAGGTGGAGGGGCGGTTGGATCAGTTGTACCGGCTGAAAAAGAAGTACGGCCCCTCCGTGGAGGATATGCTGGACTATCTGGACCGCTGCCGGCGGGAGATCTCCCAGATCACCGACGCAGATGACACGCTGGCACTTCTGGAGCGCGAGAAACAAATAGCTGAGAAGAATGCCATGGCCGCCGCAAAAAGCCTGTCAGCGGCCCGCAAATCGGCTGCAGAGGCCTTATCGGCGCAGATCCTCTCGGAATTGCGCCAGCTGGACATGGGGAAGATCCGCTTCTCCGTCTCTTTTGAGGAAAAGCCCTTGGACGAGAGCGGCATGGATACCGTGCGGTTCCTCATGTCTGCCAACGTAGGCGAGGAGCTGCGCCCCATCCACAAGATCGCCTCCGGCGGCGAGCTGGCACGGATCATGCTGGCGCTGAAGAATGTGCTCAGCGAGCAGGATCAGGTGGGAACCATGGTGTTTGACGAGGTGGATACCGGCGTCAGCGGGCGGGCCGCCCAGCGGGTGGCGGAGAAGATGGCCCGCATCAGCCGCCGCAAGCAGGTGCTCTGCGTGACCCATCTGCCTCAGCTGGCCGCCATGGCGGACACCCATTTCTCGGTGGAAAAGGGGGAGGCCAATGGCCGCACCTACACCAGTGTAACACGGCTGGGCAGGGAGGAGCGCAGGGGAGAGATCGCCCGTCTTACCGGCGGCAGTCACGTGTCCGAAGTCATGCTCTCCGGTGCGGAGGAGTTGCTGCAGGAGGCGGAAAGCTATCGAAAATCCCTGTCATAAGCAGGAATATCGGTTGACAATCGGTAAAAATCTCATTATAATGGCGAAGAAAATTTAAACATCGTTACTGCGAGGAAGGGAAGAAGTAACCGACCCGAATGCCTGCCAAGAGAGACCCCGTTTTGCTGGAAGGGGGAGAGGCACGATTGGCGAATACATCCCGGAGCAGCCCCTTGAAAGCCCCGGCAAGTAGAGGTGTGTCGGGCGCGCCCGTTACAGCGCAGGGGTGTGAAAGCACCCCGTGAGGCCGTTTTCCGTGAGGATACGGTGAATATGAGGTGGTACCGCGAACTTTTTGCTCGCCCTCTGTCCAAGCTGTGGCAGAGGGCGTTTTTTTTCCTCTGCCGAACCGATATCACAGGAAAGGAAACAAGAAACAAATGGGAATCTATGAGGAACTGGTGGCCCGGGGGTTGATCGCCCAGGTGACCAACGAGGAAGAGATCCGCAATATGATCAACGCCGGCAAGGCCACCTTCTACATCGGCTTTGACTGCACAGCCGACAGCCTGACGGCAGGACATTTCATGGCGCTGACGCTGATGAAGCGGCTGCAGATGGCCGGCAACAAGCCCATCGCCCTCATCGGCGGCGGCACCACCATGGTCGGCGACCCCTCCGGCCGCACCGACATGCGCAAGATGCTGACACGGGAGGACATCGACCACAACGCCGAGTGCTTCCGCCGTCAGATGGAGAAGTTCATCGAGTTCGGCCCCGGCAAAGCCCAGATGGTCAACAACGCCGACTGGCTGCTGGATCTGAACTACGTGGAGCTGCTGCGGGAGGTGGGGACCTGCTTCTCCGTCAACAACATGCTTCGGGCCGAGTGCTACAAGCAGCGGATGGAGAAGGGGCTCAGCTTCTTTGAGTTCAACTACATGATCATGCAGAGCTACGACTTCTACTATCTGTTCCAGCACTACGACTGCAACATGCAGTTCGGCGGCGACGACCAGTGGAGCAACATGCTGGGCGGCACCGAGTTGATCCGCAAGAAGCTGGGCAAGGACGCCCACGCCATGACCATCACCCTGCTGACCGACTCCCAGGGTAAGAAGATGGGTAAGACAGCCGGCAACGCCGTTTGGCTGGATCCCAACAAGACCAGCCCCTTTGAGTTCTTCCAGTACTGGCGCAACGTGGACGACGCCGACGTGCTCAAGTGCATCCGGATGCTGACCTTCCTGCCGCTGGAGGAGATCGAGAAGATGGCCGCCTGGGAGGGCTCCCAGCTCAACGAGGCCAAGGAGATCCTGGCCTATGAGCTGACCCGGCTGGTCCACGGGGAAGAGGAGGCCGAAAAGGCCAAGGCTGCCGCCCGTGCCCTGTTCTCCGGTGCCGGCAACACGGACAATATGCCTACCACCGAGCTCACCAATGACGATTTCGGCGGCGGCGCCATCAATGTGATGACGCTGCTGGTCAAGTGCGGCCTGTGCACCTCCCGGGGCGAAGCTCGCCGGCTGGTCCAGCAGGGCGGCGTCACTGTCAACGACACCAAGGTAACCTCCATCGACGACAGCTTCGGCTGTGAGCTGTTCACCGGCGAAGGACTGGTCATCCGCAAGGGCAAGAAGGTGTTCCATCGGGCCGTTCTGGTGTGATGAAGACAAGCGATTTCAATTTTGAATTACCCCAGGAGCTGATCGCCCAGACTCCCATTGAGCGGCGTGATGCATCCCGTCTTCTGGTGTTGAACAAGGAGACAGGGGAGTGGACCCACCGGCATTTTTACGACCTGCCGGAGTATTTGCAGCCCGGCGACTGTCTGATTCTGAACAACTCCCGTGTCCTGCCGGCCCGTCTGCTGGGGCAGCGTCTGCCCGGCGGCGGTGCCTGTGAGGTATTGCTGCTGATTGACCGGGGCGGCAAGACGTGGGAGTGCCTGGTTCGTCCGGGAAAGCGGATGCGCACCGGAGCAAAGCTTTCCTTCGGGGACGGAGAACTGACCGCCGAGGTCGTCGAGGAGCTGCCGGACGGCAACCGCCTGGTGCGCTTCGACTATGAGGGCATCTTTCTGGAGGTGCTGGACCGGCTGGGAAAGATGCCTCTGCCGCCCTACATCAAGGAAGAGCTGCAGGATCGGGAGCGATATCAGACCGTGTACTCCAAAGTGAACGGCAGCGCCGCCGCGCCGACAGCGGGTCTCCACTTCACCAACGATCTCTTAGAGAAGATCCGCTCCATGGGTGTCGGTATCGGCTATGTGACCCTTCACGTTGGCCTGGGGACCTTCCGCCCCGTGAAGGAGGACGAGATCACCGACCACGAGATGCACAGTGAATACTGCGTGATCCCCCAGGAGACAGCGGATCTCATCAACGAGACAAAGCAGCGGGGCAGACGTGTGATCTGCGTGGGGACCACCTCCTGCCGCACCATTGAGAGCTGGGCGGAGGAGGACGGCACCGTGCAGCCCCATGCAGGGTGGACCAACATCTTTATCTATCCCGGCTATCACTTCAAGGTACTGGACGGTCTGGTCACCAACTTTCATCTGCCGGAGTCCACGCTGATCATGCTGGTATCCGCTCTGGCAGGTCGGGAACATGTGCTGGCAGCCTATCAGGAGGCTGTCCGGGAGCGCTACCGTTTTTTCTCCTTCGGTGACGCCATGTTAATACTGTAAAAGAAATGTTTTTCGGAAAAAACTGCGGAGGAACGAGGATGAGCGAAAAAAATAGCGGCGGTAATCCGCTGCAGCAGTTGTTCGGCGTGGCGATGGCTTTTGCGGCTGTCGTCATCCTGCTGCTCAATATTGAGGTGACGGACTTCGGCTTTTACCGGATCGGCAATCTCAGCACCGCTCCGGTCCTGATCGTCATCATGGTCCTGCTGGTCATTTGGGGTGTGGCCACCTCCAAAAAGCTGCCTTGGGCCCTGGCGGTTGTGGATGTGCTGCTGATCATCCTGTCTGTCCTGATGGGAACCAGATTCTACTTCCGGCGGATGAATGCGTTGACGCTGATTCTGATCGCGCTGATGTTTGCCGTTGGCGTGGGGCTGGTTCTGGCCGGCAGAAGCGATAATCAGGAAAAAAAGTGAGTCCGGACAGAAAGGTTTTTTCATGTTTCAAGTGATTAAAAAACAGGGGAGAGCCCGACGGGGTGTCTTTCAATGCGCCCATGGCGATGTGGTGCAGACCCCTGTATTCATGAACGTGGGCACCCAGGGGGCCATCAAGGGCGCTGTCAGCGCCTTTGATCTGAAGGAGCTTGGGTGCCAGATCGAACTGAGCAATACCTACCATCTCCATCTTCGCCCCGGTGACGACGTGATCCGGGCCATGGGCGGCCTGCATCGCTTCATGCGCTGGGACGGCCCCATCCTTACCGACAGCGGCGGCTTTCAGGTCTTTTCTCTGGCCGGCCTGCGGAAGATCAGGGAGGAGGGCGTCACCTTCGCCTCCCACCTGGACGGTCACCGCATCTTTATGGGGCCGGAGGAGAGCATGCAAATCCAGTCCAACCTGGGTTCTGATATTGCCATGGCGTTCGATGAGTGCGTGGAAAACCCCGCGCCGTACGAATACGCCAAAGCCTCCTGCGAGCGAACGCTGCGTTGGCTGGAGCGATGCAAGGTCGAGCACGATCGGCTGAACAGCCTGCCGGATACGGTAAATCCCCGGCAAATGCTCTTTGGCATCAACCAGGGCGCCACCTACCCCGATCTGCGGATCTGGCATATGCAGCAGATTGCGAAGATCGACTGCGACGGTTACGCCATCGGAGGCCTGGCGGTGGGGGAGCCCACGGAGGTCATGTATGAGATCATCGACGCCGTGGAGCCCTATATGCCGGCGGACAAGCCCCGGTATCTGATGGGTGTGGGCACTCCATCCAACATTATTGAGGGCGTCGCTCGAGGTGTGGATTTCTTCGACTGTGTCATGCCGGCCCGAAACGCCCGCCACGGCAAGCTCTTTACCTGGCAGGGGACGCTGAACATCAAGAACGCCAAATACAAGCTGGACGAGCGCCCCATCGACCCGGAATGTGATTGCCCCGTGTGCCGCAGCTTCAGCCGGGCGTATCTGCGCCACCTGTTCACGGCGGAGGAGATGCTGGCCATGCGCCTGGCGGTGATGCACAATCTGTATTTTTATAACGAGCTGACCCGCCGTATTCGGGAAAAACTGGATGCCGGCACCTTTGACGAATTCCGGGGGACGTACAGCGTCAAGCTGTCGGAAAAAGTTTGAGTGTGAGCTATTGTACCTGGAAAACCCCTTGCCAAACACGGCAGAGTTTTGTATAATAACACCATCATTTTGTAATCAAAGGAGTTTTTGCCATGTTTACCAATTTTGCAGTTGCGACCGCAACAGGCGGCCTGAGCTCTACTCTCATTATGGTCGTCATCATGGTGGCCATTTTCTACTTCATGCTGATCCGTCCTGAGAACAAGCGGAAGAAGGAAGCCGAGGAGATGCGCAGCAGCCTGAAGCGGGGCGACTGGCTGACCACCATTGGCGGCATCTACGGCCGTGTCGTGGCCATCAATGACCGTACCGTGGTCATCGAGACCAGCGAGGATCGCGTCCGCATGGAGTTCCTGAAGTCCGCCATCGCCAACGTGGGCACGCTGGATCAGCAGGCGGCCGCACAGCAGCGCCCTGGCCGGAAGAACAAGGCCGAGGAAGCCGCCCCTGTGGAGGAGCCCGCTGCCGAGGAGACTGTCGAGGACACTGCCGAGGAATAATTCCATCATAACAGATAACCTCCCCGCATATGCTTGTTTCAAAGCATGACGGGGAGGTTATTCTATGCCCATTTTGTCTGTGATCCGCTCAAAAAGCCTTTGGCTGGGGATAGCGGCAACGGCCGCTGTCACGGTGGCTATGTGCGCATTGGGCGCACGGCTTATCGTGTCAGGCCTGCTTCCACGCACGGCAGAAATTGGATGGATTTGCGGCAGCTATCTGCTGGCCGGAGCAGCAGGCACGTGGATCGCGGCAAGAACGGAGAAGGGGACGGTCTTACCGGCTATGCTGCTCTGCGGGATCGTCACGGTACTGGCCTGGGCCGCGTCTCTCGCTGTGTCCAGCGACATGCATCTGGCAGACGGCGGCTGGAGGATTCCCGTGTCAACAGCAGCCGGATGCCTTTTTTCAAGCTTTCTCAGGGCGAATAAGCGGCAGGGAAAGCGCAGAAAAGCACGCCGCAGGCCTCTGCAAAACAAAAAGAGTGCGCGCAGACGGTAACATAAATATGGTAAAAATCACGAAACTTGCAAAATTGGACAGTTTCCGTATTTACATGAATCATGAACGACCTCGCCGGATGGATCTTTCGGCGAGGTCGTTTTTCTTCCAACATCTTGTGAGACCGAAAAATACTCTCTCCAACATCTTGATAATTGTATTGTGTGGGAGGAGAGCGGTAAACGAGATTTACATAACATAATTTACATAACATTTTGACATAATTCACAAAAAAATTATTTTTGCCGGAAAACCCTTGCGAAAACAGGCTTTTTGACCTATATTATGTAATACGCCCCTGTGGCTTGGCCTTCTATTTTCCGGGCTCATCTCATATCATCCCACGAGGTGAGTTCATTGAAGAAGCCGCATCGCGTTTTTCTTTTTTCGCGCCTGTCGTCCGATCATCGACCGTTCTATCCGGTTTTCTCTTTTTTATTTCTCCTCGGCATCGGTATCGGGTATTTGACGGCTGGTCAGGTAACCGGATCACAGCGCCAGGAGCTCTCCGAGTACCTGTATACCTACATGCGAAGCGCTGCTTCTGCCCAATCCGCTCCTGTTTTGCGTGTTCTCTTTGCGTATTTCCGCGGTCCGGTCGCTTTGCTGTTGGCCGGTTTCTTCGCAGGCGCGGTCTGGCTGGTTCCGCTGCTGATCCTGGGACAAGGTATGTTGCTGTCCTTTTCCGTTTTCTGCTTTGCGGCTGCCTTGGGCCGTTCGGGTCTTCTGTGCGCCTTCGTGGCGTTCGGGATTCGCTGCCTGTTCGTACTACCCTGCAGTTTTTTTCTGGCGGCGCAGGTTTGGTCCGCCTCTGAACGGATCAAGCTCGGCGATCGTACAAAAAGAAGCCTGTCCCCGTCGCCGTCCATCATGTTTACCATCTTTATCTGCAGCTTGATTTTATTGATCGGCTGTGTGATTGAGATTTCCCTCGCGCCGCGCCTGTACGCGCAGATTTTGATCCATATTCCACAATGAAGGGAGTGAGTGTATTCTATGCCGGATTATGTTGCGTCTTACAGCAGCTATCTGGAAAATGAGAAGCACGCTTCCGCCAATACGCTCAGCTCCTACGTCCGCGATGTCAACCAGTTCCGTGACTGGCTGATGGGGCAGGGTGTTACCGACCTGAAAAAGGTAAAAAAGGACCAGGTCACGAAATATATGGAGAACCTGACCAGCCGCGGAAAATCCCCAGCCACCATCACCCGTTCGGCCGCCTCGCTGAAATCCTTCTATGGCTATATGATCTCGGGCGGTTTCATGAAGACCAATCCCGCCAAGGGCGTTGTTTCCGCCAAGGTGGAGCGGAAATATCCCGAGGTCTTGACCAATCGGGAGGTGGAGCTGTTCCTGGAGCAGCCGAAGTGCGTGGATGAAAAAGGATACCGGGATCACGCCATGCTGGAGCTGCTCTATGCCACCGGCATCCGTGTTTCGGAACTGATCGGCTTGAATTTGGACGACGTGAACCTGGCCGCCGGGTTTATCCGCTGCAGCAGCAAGGGAAAGGAGCGCATCATTCCCCTCTATCAGACCGCCATCAAGGCTCTGCAGGATTACGTCCGGGATATCCGTCCCCATCTGATCGCCAGCCCGGAGGAGACCGCCCTTTTCGTCAACATGAGCGGGGAGCGGATGAGCCGTCAGGGCTTCTGGAAGATCATCAAGTACTACCAGGAGCGGGCGGAAATCGACAAGGATATTACCCCTCATATGCTGCGCCATTCCTTTGCCGTTCATCTGTTGGAGAACGGCGCCGATCTTCGCTCCATTCAAGAGATGCTGGGGCACGCCGATATTTCCTCTACACAAATCTATACCCATGTGATCAAAAAACAGCTGAAGGATGTATACAACAAAGCGCATCCCCGCGCCTGAGAAACTGCCGCCCTTATCTGCGGGCGGCAGTTTTTATGTTGCCATTCCGCTGATGATTTGGTATAATATGATGCAATATTAGGTGGAGGATGCGCGCTTATGCGGATATTAGGGATCGACCCCGGCGTCGCCATCGTGGGCTTCGGCGTGATCGACGCAGATCGCGGTCAGCAGCAGATGATTCAGTACGGCGCCATCAATACGGCTGCCGGTCTTCCGCTGGCTACCCGTCTCGTACAAATCAACCGGGATCTGACAGAGCTGATCACGCAGTTCCAGCCGGATGAGATCGCCGTTGAGGAGCTTTTTTTCAGCAAGAATATCACCACCGGCATCGCCGTTGCCCACGCCCGGGGCGTGATCCTGTATACGGCGGAGACCATGCAGATTCCCGTATACGAATACACGCCCATGCAGGTGAAGCAGGCGGTCGTCGGCTACGGGCTGGCGGAGAAATCCCAGGTGATGGATATGGTGCGCCGGCTGTTGAAGCTGAAGACCATTCCCAAGCCCGACGACGCCGCCGACGCCCTGGCTATCGCCGTCTGCCATGCCCGGAGCGCCACCAGCCTGCTGCGGCGCAGCGATCCCAACGTAAAGGAGACCGTCTGATATGTTTTATTACCTCTCCGGCACGGTAGCCGAGATCGAGGCCAACCTGGCAGTCATTGATTGCGGAGGTGTTGGCTACGCCTGCTCCACTACAAACTACACCCTGTCCCAGCTGCGAAAAGGGGAGCGGGCCAAGCTGTTTACCTATATGAACGTCCGGGAGGACGCTGTGGACCTGTTCGGCTTCGCCAGCCAGAGCGAGCTTCATACCTTCAAGATGCTGCTGGGCGTTTCCGGCGTCGGCCCCAAAGCTGCGCTGTCCATCCTGTCCTCCACCACGCCGGACAACCTGGCCATGAGCGTGGTCATGGGCGATGAAAAGGCGCTGATGGCGGCGCCGGGCATCGGCAAGAAGATCGCCCAGCGCATCATCCTGGAGCTGAAGGACAAGCTGGCCAAGGAGCAGCAGAGCGGCGGCTTTGACGTAGGCGTTAATCTCCCCTCCGCCCACAGCAACAGCAAGGCAGGGGAGGCCTCCGCGGCGCTGGCCGTCCTGGGCTATGGGTCCCAGGACATTGCCGCCGCGCTGCGGGGAATCGACATGGACAATCTGCCGCTGGAGGAGATCATCCGGCAGGCGCTGAAGAAAATGGTTCGGTAAGGGGGGAGCGGTTTGAGCATCGACTACGGCAGCGACATCTATGAGGAGCCCATTGTGGCGAAAACCTTTTTGCGGGAGGACAGCAGCGAGAACTCCCTCCGTCCGCACACCCTAAAGGAGTATATCGGCCAGGAGAAGGCTAAGGAAAATCTCTCCATCTTTATCGAGGCCGCGCGGCGCCGCACGGAGTCCCTGGACCACGTGCTGCTCCACGGTCCTCCGGGCCTGGGCAAAACCACACTGGCCGGCATCATTGCCCAGGAGATGGGCGTCAATATCCGCATCACCTCCGGCCCGGCTATTGAAAAGCCCGGCGACCTGGCCGCATTGCTGACCAATCTCAATGAGAATGACATTCTTTTTGTGGATGAGATCCACCGTCTGAACCGTGCCGTGGAGGAGATCCTGTATCCCGCCATGGAGGACTACGCCATCGATATCATCATCGGTAAGGGTCCCTCCGCCAACTCCATTCGGCTGGATCTGCCCAAGTTCACTCTGATCGGCGCCACCACAAGGGCCGGCTCGCTGTCCGCTCCGCTGCGGGACCGCTTCGGCGTGACGCTGCGTCTGGAGCTGTATACGCCTCAGGAGCTGGCGCAGATCGTGCGCCGCAGCGCCGGGATCCTCAGCGCCCCCATCGAGGACGACGGCGCCATGGAGATTGCCAAGCGCTCCCGGGGCACGCCCCGTATCGCCAACCGCTTGCTGCGCCGCGTACGGGACTTCGCCCAGGTCCGGGCCAACGGCGTCATCACCAAGGATGTGGCCGACACGGCCCTGCGGGCTCTGGAGATCGACTTCCTGGGTCTCGACCCCATCGACCGCCGGATGCTGCGGGCTATTATCGAGAATTACGGTGGCGGACCCGTGGGACTGGATACCTTGGCAGCCACCATCGGTGAGGAATCCGTCACGCTGGAGGACGTTTACGAGCCCTACCTGATGCAGATCGGCTTTCTCACCCGCACGCCGAGAGGCCGCTGCGTGACGAGAAAAGCCTATGAGCATCTGCATATCGACTATATCGGGCAGGAACAGCTGCAACTTTGATCATAAACAGGAGATAATAATATGGGAAAGCTATTTGGAACGGACGGTATTCGCGGTGTGGTGGGCGAGACGCTGACCGCTGAACTGGCCTATCAGGTGGGCAGGGCCGTCACGACGGTATTGACGGAAAACCTGGGTCATAAGCCCGTGATCACCATTGGAAAGGACACCCGGATATCCTCGGATATGCTGGAATCCGCCCTGATGGCAGGAATCTGCTCCGTGGGCGGCGACGTGATGCCCTTCGGCACGATCCCCACGCCCGCCGTGGCGTTTTTGACGGTACAGGAGCACGCCGACGCCGGCATCGTGATCTCCGCGTCCCACAACCCCTATGAGCACAACGGCATCAAGGTCTTCAACGGTCAGGGCTATAAGCTCTCCGATGAGATGGAGGCCAAGGTGGAGGAGTTGATCCTCTATCACACCAATATCCCCGCCAAGACCCACGGCGATATCGGCACTCGTTTCCACGGCATGCGCCAGATGAAAAAGGACTATATCCACCACCTGTACTCCACGCTGGACTGTGATCTGACCGGTTTGCGGGTGCTGGTGGACTGCGCCAACGGCGCCGCCTCCGCCACCGCGCCTCAGCTGTTTGGCATGCTGCCGCTCCAAGCCGATTTCATCCACGCCGAGCCGGACGGCATCAATATCAACACCGCCTGCGGCTCCACCCATCTGGAATCCCTGGCTGCCGGCGTTCTGGAGGGGAAGTATGATCTGGGTATCGCCTTCGACGGCGATGCCGACCGCTGTCTCCTGGTGGACGAGAAGGGCAACACCATTGACGGCGACAAGATCATGGCAGTGTGTGCTACCGAGCTCCGCCGCCAGGGCAAGCTCACCGGCAATACCGTTGTCGCCACCGTGATGTCCAACCTGGGGCTCCACGAATTCTGCCGGAAAAACGGCATGCTGCTGGTCTGCACCGACGTGGGTGATCGCCACGTGCTGGAGAAGATGGTGGAGTGCAACTATGCCATCGGCGGCGAGCAGTCCGGCCACATGATCTTCCGGCAGTTTGCCACCACCGGTGACGGCGAGCTGACCGCGCTGCAGTTCCTGCAGGCGCTGAAGCAGTCCGGCCGACCTGCCTCGGAGCTGGTCTCCTGCTGTCCCCAGTATCCTCAGGTGTTGATCAACGTCAAGGTGGCTCCCGACGCCAAGCAGCACATCATGAAGAGTGACGCCCTCTGGAAACAGGTCCGCAGCAGGGAAGAGGCGCTAGGCGGCGACGGTCGCATCCTGGTCCGTCCCTCCGGCACGGAGGCTCTGATCCGGGTCATGGTGGAGGCAAAAACCGACGAGACCGCCCTTACCGTTGCGGAAGATCTGGCAAATTTCGTCAGAAATATGCCGGAATAATCTCCCTCTACAAAATTTTCCAAATCCCTTGACAAATTATTTTTCGTAAAGGTATAATGAACAATGCATAATAAAAACTGGGTGGATTATTCGCAGTTGGAGGCTTTGCCCGACGAAGTGCTCTGCGGCTGTGCCGCGGAAAGCCGTCAGGCGGAAGAGATCCTGGTAGCCCGGTATCACCGCCTTGTTCGCTCCTGTGCCCGCCCCTATTTTTTGGCGGGAGGGGACAGCGAAGACCTTCTGCAGGAGGGGATGATGGGCCTGCTCAAGGCGGTGCGGGAGTTTGATCCCGCCTGCGAAGCCTCGTTTCACACCTTTGCCGAAACCTGCGTCCGCCGCCGCCTGTATACCGTGATCAAGGCGGCAAACAGCAAGAAGCATTCACCTTTAAATCAATCGGTTCCCTTGAATCCCTCTCTCTTTGACGCGCGCTCCTCTTTCACGCAGGTCGATCCGGAATTGCTGTTGATCGACCGGGAAAAAGCTGCCGGTTTGCTGGAGGATACCCGCAAGCAGTTGTCCGACTTTGAGGTAAAGATTTTAGGGTATTATCTGGACGGTCTCACGTGTCGTGAGATCGCGGAAACTGTTGGCAGGCCGCTGAAATCGGTGGACAACGCCATACAGCGGATCCGCCGCAAGGTCGCGCGGCAACTGGGCGATATCAGCAAATAGCTGACGCAATATAATTCTCAAAGAGAGGGTAAAGAATCATGTACGAAGACAAGACTTTGATTTGCAAGGAGTGCGGCAAGGAGTTTGTGTTCACCGCCGGTGAGCAGGAGTTCTACGCCGAGCGCGGCTTCCAGAACGAGCCCCAGCGCTGCAAGCCCTGCCGTGACGCTCGCAAGAACGCTGCCCGCGGTCCCCGCGAGTATTTCACCGCTGTTTGCGCCAACTGCGGTGGTGAGGCCAGAGTTCCCTTCGAGCCCAAGACCGATCGTCCCGTCTATTGCAGCGATTGTTTCGCCAAGATGCGCGAGAACGGCTGATTCCGCAAATCAGTAATATCGGTATGAAACGGCGGCGTGTTCGATGGAATGCGCCGCTTTTTCTCGAATTCTTTCAGGAGGTCGATACGATGCAAAAGAAGCTCTATCGTATGCGGGAGGGCAGAGTCCTTGCCGGTGTGTGCGGCGGAATCGCCGAATACTTCAATCTGGACCCCACCCTGATCCGCGTCATTTGGGCGGTCGTGGCCGCCACCGGTTCGGGCATTCTGGCCTATATCATCTGTGCCCTGATCATCCCCGAGAAGCCCTGGGATGATGAGGCATAAAAACTTCCTGTTGAAACCTGTAGACAATTGGGTTATACTGACCCTGCAATAATTGAACGGAGGTATACTGCCATGATTGAGATTACAAAGGACACCATCATCGGTGATATCCTGGATGTAGCTCCTCAGACCGCTCCCATCTTCCTGTCCATCGGCATGCATTGCCTGGGCTGCCCCTCTTCCCGCGGCGAGACCGTGGAGGAGGCCTGCGCCGTCCACGGTGTCGATTGTGAGAAGCTGCTGGAGATCGTCAACGAAGAGGCCAACCGGGTACAGCGGTAACACGGAGAACGCATACGGCAGCCATGCCGTATGCGTTCCCTTTTTCGGTGACATGGGAAAGGAGGCCATATGGACCAGAAAAAGCTGCAGCTCCAGCCACGGCTTCAGCTCCTGGCGGACCTGGTACCCCCGGGGACAAGACTGGCGGACGTGGGCACCGATCACGGTTATCTCCCTGTATGGCTCCTGCAGGAGGGGAGGATCTCCCACGCCATCGCCTCGGATATCAACGCCGCACCGCTGGAGCACGCCCGCCGCACCGCGGCAGAATTCGGCGTCGCCGAAAACATTGACTTTCGCCTCTGCGCCGGTCTGGACGGTATCCGGCCGGATGAGATCGACACCATTGTCATCGCCGGCATGGGAGGGGAGAGTATCCTCTCCATTCTGAGCGCGGCGCCCTGGACCCGCAGCAGCGCCATGCCCCTGCTTTTGCAGCCGATGACGAAGGTCGAAATGCTTCGTATTTGGCTGGCTGACAATGGTTATACCTTTACAGGAGAACGCTTGGTTGCTGACAAGGATTTTCTCTATCCCGTTCTCTGTGTTACCGGTGGGAAAGGGGAGAGCCTGCTTCCGGAGGAGGCCTATGTCGGCAAGCTCCTCTCCGGTGATCCTCTGTATGGCCAATACCTGGATCAGCAGATCAAAAAGCTGCGGCGCCGTATCACCGGCCTGCGAAGTGCCGCCGGGCCGGTTTCATCCGCTGAACTGAAAAACCTGGAGGAGCTGTGTGCTTCGCTGGAAAAGAAAAGGAGGGTTCTTGGATGCAAACGGTAAAAGACGTGGAACAGATGCTGTTTGACTGGGCGCCCAGGGAGTTGGCCCAGGAGTGGGACAACGTGGGCCTTCTGGTCGGCGATCCGGACGCAGCCGTTCAGAGGATCCTGGTATCTCTGGATATCACCGAGGCCGTCGTGGCCGAGGCTGCTGCTCTCGGCGCCGATCTGATCGTCGCCCACCACCCGGTGATGAACAACACCTGGCATCCGGTGCAGACCATCCGTACCGATGACCGGCAGGGGAGTATCCTCACCGGACTCATCACCAACGGCATCGCCGCCATTTGTATGCACACGAATCTGGACGCGGCAGACGGCGGCGTCAACGACATTCTGGCACAAAAGCTGGGGTTACGGGACGCGGTCCCCTTTAATCCGGAGAAAATCGGGCGGATCGGCACGCTGAATTGCGAAATACCCCTTGTCGAATTCACCCATTCTGTGGTAAAATTATTGGGCTGTAACGGCCTGCGCTATACCGACTGCGGAAAGCCGGTCCATCGGGTCGCGGTAGGCGGCGGCGCCTGCGACGATTATATCCCTCAGGTGATCACCCTGGGCTGCGACACCTACGTTACGGCGGACTTGAAATACCACACGTTTCTCGACACGCGGGAGCTGAACCTCATCGACGCGGGGCATTTTCCCACGGAGGATCTGGTTTGCGGGGAAGTAGTCAAACGGCTTTCCGCCGCCTTTCCCGGGGTCACTGTCATCAAAACGACCGCCCACAGCCGGGAGGTCATCCAATACTGCATGAAGGAGAACTGATACCATGTCCGGACATTCCAAGTGGCACAACATTCAAAAGACGAAGGGCGCGGCCGACGCCAAGCGTTCCGCCGCCTTTACCAAGATCGCCAAGGAGATCATCGTGGCTGTCAAGCAGGGCGGCAGCGGCGACCCCGCCAACAACTCCCGCCTGGCGACAGTCATCGCCAAGGCCAAAGCCGCCAACATGCCCAACGACAACATCAAGCGCACTATCGATAAGGCGCTGGGCGCCGGCAACACCGACAACTACGAGTCCGTCACCTACGAGGGGTACGGCCCCTGCGGCGTGGCCGTGATCGTAGAGGCTCTGACCGATAACCGCCAGCGCACCGCCCCCGAGGTCCGCCACTATTTCGACAAGTTCGGCAAGGGCATGGGCGCTCAAGGCTGCGTCAGTTGGTCCTTTGACCGCAAGGGCGTCATCGTCATCAACAACGAGGACGAGGAACTGGACGAGGACACCGTGATGATGGACGCCCTGGAGGCCGGCGCCGCCGATTTCGAGGCGGACGGCCCCGTGTTCGAGGTCACCACCGATCCCGACAGCTTCAACGACGTGGTCGCTGCTCTGGAGGCCAAGGGCTACGCCTTTGTCAGCGCCGATATTGAGATGGTTCCCCAGAACTACGTCACCATGACCGATCCCGACGATATCAAGAGCATGGAGAAGCTTCTGGATATGCTGGAGGACAACGAGGACGTGCAGAACGTCTGGCATAACTGGGATAACGAGTAAGTATAAAATTATAGGTGTAATCCCCCTGCCGCTATGTTGGCAGGGGGATTATTTTTTCACCGAGGAAGAGCTGGACCGGGTGGCCGACCTGTACGCCGAGCTCTACGAGGGCAGCGGACTGACGGAGGCGGAGATCTGGGCGGAGATCATCTGTGATAGCCTGGGCGACATGAACGTGTTTGAGGGCACGAGGACGGCCCAGGACGCGCCGGTGGCGGCCGTTCTGGCAGAGGCCAAGGCGGAGGCCAAGCAGCAGGCGGAGAGCAACAGAGGGCCGCCAAACGGGCAAAAAAACACCGCCCCGAGAGAGGGGCGGATGAGCCTGGCGTTGGACGCAGAGAAAAGAATCGATGACGTGCTGGCAGGAAAGCCGTTCAGAGAGAATATCGTTCTGACGGACAGCAGTCCCACCATTATGATCGGACATGCTGGTGTAAGGAATTTACCGCTTGCGATGAAAGCGACTCACATCAGAGAAAACATCCTTTCTGAAAGTGAGGCCAAAGCATTGGGCCTGAGAACCGGGGACGGCATCAACTATCATGGTCTCGGAAAAGACTTATTCCTTCGCGTGATCAACGGCCTGAATAATGTAAAGGAGGCGTACCGAGGGACGAAAAACGCCGATGATCCGACCAGAAGAGAGAACTACTTCCTTATGATCTCCCAATTCTCGGATGCTGATGGGAATACTATCAATGTGCCCGTGTATATCAACACAAAAAGCCTATATAACCAGATGTATATAGACACAAATACTGTTGCTACTGTGTTCGGGAAAGAAGGGATCCGGGAATACATTCGAGAGCAAATAAAACGTGGGAATCTTGTGAGAATAAAAAGAAGAGGCAACACCACCAGTGAACGGCCGGCGCCAGTTGCCGACGATTATAGCGGTATTGCCTCTAAGGTTAGTATACCCGATGCTGCGGCAAAAAGCAACCCCCAAAATGCGGAGGGAAAAACTTCCCTGGCGGCGATGCCGGAGACGGTTTCGGCGCAGGGAATCGAGAACGAGATCAACGGCGCAGGGTTGAACCTTACCAGCAAGGACAACAACAAGAACAATCTGCGTATCAGAAGATGGCTTGCGGAGCACTATCCGGATCTGGAGGTGGCCTTCGAAAACGACAAAACCACAGGAACTGTTCGTGTGACGGGTGTGAGCACCAAGGAAGAGCACGCGGCACAGATGGCAGAGCGAGATTTGCGGCGGAGTGAGGAGATGAAGATCGCGGCTGCAAGGGAGCGGTTCCGGAAAAGATACTCCACACCGGACGGATACTGGGGGCTGTATGACAGCATAGACTCCCACGTGGAAAAAGACGGATATGCCGACAGAGGCGTGACGGTGCACAGGACAAGAAGCACCGTTGGATCCTTGTCGTTCTATGTAGAAGACGCAGGGCGCGGTATAACCGTCAAGATCAGCGACCACAACACTGTCGGCCAAGAGTATGACCACCCGGAAACGAGGTTTGTGGACCTCAAAGAATGCACGGGGATCGGAGACGTATGGAACAGGGTAAAAGCAATACTCGATGAGACCGAAGTACAGGAGGACGGCGGAAAGACATCCCAGACCTCCGACAGCCTGGAGGGGCTGCGGCAGGAGAACGAGGAGCTGCGGGGGAAGGTCAAGGAGTTCGAAAAGGCCCTGCGGCAGCGGGAGAAGCAGCTGCAGGCCACCCGGGAAAACCGGGACAACTGGCGAAACAGGGCCACCTTCCGGCCGGAGAGCGTGGGGAGGGAGATCATCCGCGCCTACGAGGGCACCATCAACTGTTTCCTCCGCTTTGGCGTTCTCATATACTGGAACAGCCGCAGTAGCGGCGAAGAATCCAAAGGAGGAACGCAAATTGTACGCAGAAAGCACACGAGCGATGCGTGAAAACGCCATGTCCATGCCCGCAGAAGCCGAGTCCACCAGCGGCGCCGCACCTGCCAACAACGGAAACGGAGCGGTCTGCCAGAACGGCCACGGCTGCCTGCCGGGTCCCTGCGCCAACCTGGCTTTTCCGTTTATCGCCATGCAGCCGGAAAACGCCCGGCGCTACGGTCAGAAGGAGGCGCTGCGGGAGGGGACGCTCTTTCCCGGTCTCAATCTTCCGTTTCACAGGGAATTGACGTCCCGGTTTCCGGCGGTTAACACCGCACTCTCCGAGCTGATGGCGCTGGATTTCGCCATCGACGAGCTGGGACTGTACCTGACCACCCACCGGGATGATGAGGACGCGTTGGCGCTGTTCCGGTCCTATATCCAGCTGGCCCGGGAGGGCCGCGAGAAGTACGTGGCAGCCTACGGTCCGCTTCTGCAGACAGACGACACGCAGGGCGGCTTCACCTGGCTGGATGATCCCTGGCCCTGGGAGAGAGGAGGCAACGACTGATGTTTGTCTATGAAAAGAAGCTGCAGTATCCGGTGCGGATTACCAACACCAATCCAAAACTGGCCGCGCTGATCATCAGTCAGTACGGTGGGCCGGACGGCGAATTGGGAGCGTCGCTGCGCTATCTGAGCCAGCGCTATTCCATGCCGTATCCCGAGCTGAAGGGCCTGCTGACCGACATCGGCACGGAGGAACTGGGGCATCTGGAGATGATCGGCACCATCGTCTATCAGCTGACCCGGGATCTGTCGGAGGAGGATATCCGCACCGCCGGATTTGACTCCTATTTCGTGGATCACACCGCAGGCGTCTATCCCACCGCGGCCTCCGGATTCCCCTGGAGCGCCGCCTCCATGCAGGTCAAGGGTGACCTGATTGCCGATCTGACCGAGGACCTGGCTGCCGAGCAAAAAGCCCGCGTCACTTATGACAATATCCTGCGTCTCAGTGACGACCCCGACGTCAACGACGTCATCAAATTCCTGCGGGCACGGGAGATCGTCCACTTCCAGCGGTTCGGTGAGGGACTGCGTCTCGCCAAGGATCGGATGGATGCGAAGAACATTTACTATATGAACCCGTCCTTTGACCGCTAAAAAGTGTCAAAAAGACCCCCTGGACTTTACCGGGGGTCTTTTCTTTTGCCGCCATCCTGTGCTATAATCATATTGAGCCGAAAATGGACATAGGCTGACCCAAAGGGGGCGGCCGACTATGTTCTTTCCGAAAAAGCGTTTGATCTGTCTGCTGGTTACTGTTTTTCTCCTGTTGTCCTGCACTCCGGTCCGCGTTGCGGCTGCGGAGCATCGGCCCATCTTGATCCTGGACGCAGGGCACGGCGGGGAAGACGGCGGTGCCGTATCCGCTGATGGAATACCTGAAAGCGGTATCAATCTCCAAATCACTAAAAAGGTCCAGTGGCTTCTGCTGCTTTTGGGCTATGACACGCTGCTCACAAGGGAAGGGGAGGACGCTGTCTATTCGCCTGAGGCCGCGACACTGCGGGAGAAAAAGGTTTCCGACCTGAACAACCGTGTGTCGCTGATCAACGGGACGGAGACCGCCTTTGTCATCAGCATCCACCAGAACAGCCTGCCGTCCCATCCCAGAGTCCACGGCGCCAAAGTGTTTTACAACACGGTACAACCGGCTGAGCGGGCTGGAAATGCCGTACAAGGCACCTTGAATCTGGCCGTCAACGCCGGGAACGAGCGTCCCGTCACGGCCATAGACAGTACGATCTATCTGATGAAGGAGTCCATTCATCCCGCCATTTTGGTGGAGTGCGGCTTCATGAGCAACCCGGAAGAATGTAAAAAATTGCAGGATTCTGCCTACCAACTGCGTCTCTCCGTTGCTGTTACGGCGGGATTTGCGCAATTTGACACAGCGGAACACAGGAGTATCTATGAAGAATAAATCGGTTTTCTTTTGTACGGAATGTGGAAACGAGAGCCCCAAGTGGGCAGGGCGCTGCCCCAGCTGCGGCGCCTGGAACTCCCTGGTGGAGCAGGCCCCGGAGCGCGTCAGCAAAAGCGGCGGAAAATCCTCTCCTGTGCGCGCTGTAAAGGCTATCAGCATTACAGGTATTGATACTGACGAGGAGATCCGCTTCTCCACGGGAATGGGGGAGTTGGACCGTGTTCTGGGCGGCGGCGCTGTGAAGGGCTCCCTTGTCCTTGTGGGCGGCGCGCCCGGTATCGGCAAATCCACCCTGATGCTGCAGATCTGTAAGCGCCTCGGCGCCTTTGCCAAGGTCCTGTATGTATCCGGCGAGGAATCCGCTCATCAACTGAAGATGCGGGCAAAACGGCTCCAGGTGGAGAGCGACAACCTGTTCGTGCTCTCTGAAACCTGCCTGGGGGATATTTTATCCTGTGTAGACGCTGAAAAGCCGGATATTCTGATCGTTGATTCCATCCAGACGCTCTATAATGAGGAACTGGATTCTCCGGCCGGCGGAGTAGGGCAGGTGAAGGATTGCACCATGTCCCTGATGCAGTTGGCAAAAGGGCAGGGGATTACCGTTTTTGTCATCGGCCATGTCAACAAGGAGGGCTCCATCGCCGGGCCCAAGGTGCTGGAGCACATGGTGGACTGCGTGCTTTACTTCGAGGGCGATCAGCATATGTCCTATCGTATCCTCCGGGCAGCCAAAAACCGCTTTGGCGCAACCAATGAGATCGGTGTCTTTGAGATGCTGGATCAGGGCTTGAAAGAGGTGGAAAACCCCTCGGAAATGCTGCTTTCCGGCCGCCCCAAGGATTCTCCCGGCACCTGTGTCACCTGCGTGATGGAGGGTGCGCGGCCCATTCTGGCTGAAGTACAGGCGCTGATTGCGCCAAGCAGCGGGAATAAGCCGCTGCGCAGCAGCAACGGCTTCGACTATGGCCGGGCTGCCATGCTGTTGGCCGTGCTGGAAAAGCGAGGCGGTCTCAAGGTCTCCCAGTGTGACGCCTACTTGAATATCATTGGCGGCTTGACACTGGAGGAGCCGGCTGCCGATCTGGCGGCAGTGGTAGCGATAGCCTCCAGCTATTTGGACAAGCCCGTTCCCAACGACATGGCTGCGATAGGGGAGGTGGGCCTCTCCGGCGAGGTCCGCAGCATCAGCCATCTGGAACAGCGCCTGTCCGAGGTAGCGCGACTGGGCTTCACCAAGTGCATCGTTCCGGCAAGCCGGGGGCGTGAGATCAGGGATTTTCCGAATCTGACGCTTCTGCCGGTGGCAAATGTCGGCCAGGCGCTTCGGCTGTTGGCCCAGAGCTGACAGACAGGTAGTGAACGCACGGATGTCCCGAGGTCGGCTGACCCGCCAGGGCGCAGTGGTCCAGCGTACACATACCGTCTTTTTGATACAGGCAGTCATCCGTGCATGGTATCAGTATCATGGCAAGCACACTCCTCGGACATATTGTATGCAGGATATCCTTTGCTATCCAAACGGACGGCTTGTTTCACGGCAATCGCCTGCCTTTAAAAAGATTACAGCAGAGGGGAGGTATTCAGAGGTATATACGTAATTGAACAAAATAAAAATTTTGTTCAATATAGGGGAGAAGCTTTGGTGCTTTTTGATGGGAACAGCCCCTTCTGGCCGTTTTGCTGCAGCTGTGGCCGGATCCCTTGATTGAGGCTTTTTCCGTCAATTTTCGCGGCATCGGGCAACCAGGTCTCCGCTTTGATGCTTGGCCGCGTCTTTTTCACACCATTCATTCTCCTCAATGTATTCTCTCTGTGCAGTGTATGGCTATCAATTATCGTACGGAGTCTCCCAAGATCCTTTTGGATTTTCTGGCGTATCACGAGACGATCAAGGCACACTCCAGGCGTACCGTGGACGAGTACTTCCTGGACATGCGGAATTTCTTCCGCTACATGAAATGGATCCGTGATCCGGCGCTTCAGGACAAGGATCTGGATGAGATCAGCATCATGGACGTAGATTTGGACTTTGTGGCATCTATCACTCTGACCGACATCTACGGCTATATGACCTATCTCAGCCGTGATCGTGCGGTTTTCCAAAATAGTGAAAATTCTAACAAAGGTCTGAGTTCTGCATCTCGAGCCCGCAAATTGTCCACAATTCGGTCATTTTATAACTATATTTGCAACAAAATGCACCTTATTGAAGACAATCCCTGCAAAGATATCGATACGCCGAAAATCAGAAAGTCCCTCCCCCGCTACCTGACACTGGACGAGTCCCTCTCCCTGCTGGAGTCGGTGGACGGACCTCATCGGGAGCGAGATTACTGCATTTTGGTGTTGTTTCTCAATTGCGGGCTGCGTATTTCCGAGTTGATCGGGCTCAACCGCAGTGATATCCACGATGACGCTTTGCGTGTCCTGGGCAAGGGGAACAAGATCCGCATCGTCTATCTGAATCAGGCGTGCAAGGATGCCCTGGATCGTTATCTGGCTGTTCGCCGTCCCATCACAGGTCGGGATCAGGACGCGCTGTTTTTGTCCAGCCAGAACAAACGGATCAGCCGTTCCTCTGTTCACGCCTTGGTAAAAAAGTATCTCTCCTCGGCAGGACTTGACAGCACGCAGTACTCCTCTCACAAGCTGCGCCACACCGCCGCCACGCTGATGCTGCAAAGCGGCGTTGATGTAAAGGCTGTCCAGGAGGTTTTAGGGCACGAGCACCTGAATACAACGGAGATCTATACCCACATCGACAACGAAGCTCTGCGGGTCGCGGCCCGGGCCAATCCCCTCTCCCACGTCAAGCAAAAGGATAAGATTTCCGATCCGGAACAGGCGAACGATTGACTTCTCGCAACAAATACAGTACTCTTATGACAGAATACATGAAGGAGTGGAGGTATGTATGAACACCATTGAGCTATCCAAAGTCTGCCGTCAGGTCCGCCGTGACATCATTGAGATGACGGCCAACGCCGGCAGCGGCCATCCGGGCGGCTCCCTGTCCGCTGTGGAGTTGATGACCAGTGTCTTCTTCAATCATATGCGCGTGGACCCACAGAATCCGGACGCGCCGGACCGTGATCGCTTTGTCCTGAGCAAGGGCCATGCCGCCCCCTGCTACTACGCCGTTCTGGCTGAGCGCGGCTTTATCAGCCGGGATGAATTCAAGAACTTCCGCCAGCTCCACTCCATCCTCCAGGGACACCCCGACTGCAAGAAGGTCCCCGGCGTGGACGCCTCCACCGGCTCTCTGGGCCAGGGCTGCTCCATCGCCGTGGGTATGGCGCTGGGCGCCAAGATCCAGGGCAAGGACACCAAGGTTTTCGCCCTGCTGGGTGACGGCGAGTGCCAGGAGGGCCAGATCTGGGAGGCCTTTATGGCGGCCGCCCACCACAAGCTGGACAATCTCACCGTGATGATCGACAACAACGGTCTGCAGATCGACGGCCCCAATGACGAGGTCATGTCCCTGGGCGATCTGCCCGCCAAGCTCCGGGCTTTCGGCTTCGAGCTCTTCGAGATCGACGGACATGATCTGGATGCCGTGGAGGCCGCTCTAAGCGCCCCCGTCTCCGGTAAGCCCAAGTGCATCCTGGCCCATACCGTCAAGGGCAAGGGCGTGTCGTTCATGGAAAACCAGGTTGGCTGGCACGGCAAGGCGCCCAACGCCGAGCAGCGCCTGCAGGCTTTGAAGGAATTGGAGGATTGAGACCATGAGTGAGAAGATCGCAACCCGCGAGGCGTACGGCAAGGCGCTGGTCGAGCTGGGCGCCGTCAACGACAAGGTGGTGGTTCTGGATGCCGATCTGGCCGGCGCCACCATGACCAAGCACTTCAAGGCCGCGTATCCCGACCGCTTCTTCGACTGCGGCATCGCCGAGGCCAACATGATGAACATCGGCGCAGGCCTGTCCACCATGGGTCTCATCCCCTACTGCTCCACCTTCGCCCTCTTCGGAGCCGGCCGGGCCTACGAACAGATTCGAAACTCCATCGCCTATCCCAAATTCAACGTGAAGATCTGCTGCTCCCACGCCGGCGTCTCCGTGGGTGAGGACGGCGGCAGCCACCAGTCCATCGAGGACATCGGCCTCATGCGCCTGGTGCCCGGCATGACGGTCATCGTGCCCGCCGACGCCAAGGAGGCCCGGAAGGCCACCTTCGCCCTGGCCGAGTTCCAGGGTCCCGCCTATATGCGTCTGGCCCGTCTGGCCACCCCCGTCTTCGAGGAGGACTATCCCTTCGAGATCGGCAAGGCCAACGTCCTGCGCGAGGGCAAGGACGCCGCCGTGTTCGCCTGCGGTCTGATGGTCAGCGAGACGCTGGCCGCCGCCGAGCTGCTCTCCGCCGAGGGCATTGAGATCAGCGTCATCAACGTCCACACCATCAAGCCCATTGACGAAGCCTGCGTGACCGAGTACGCCGTCAAGTGCGGCAACGTGGTCACCGTGGAGGAGCACAGCGTCATCGGCGGCCTGGGCGACGCCGTGGCCGACGTACTGATGGGCAAGGTCAACTGCAAGTTCCTGAAGATCGGCATCAACGATCAGTTCGGCCAGTCCGGCAAGGCTGCCGACGTGCTGCGGGAGTACGGCCTCACGGCGGATCAAATCGCTGCGAAGATCAAGGAGACCCTGTAGTCCCTGTAAAAATCAAAACCTCCGGCTAAGCCGGAGGTTTGACTAAGCCCTATAAGGGCTTTTTGCGGACGAAGCCCCTTAAGGGGCCCGAAAAGGTTTGCCAACCGCATTGCTTTCTCGGGCTACCCCTTAAGGGG